>ENA-OREC01000204-OREC01000204.1-marine-metagenome-genome-assembly--contig:-NODE-204-length-18983-cov-12.175024_pt1 | contig 18983 bp, 13 predicted proteins | sample MGYA00248626_ERZ508543 | MGnify/ENA primary metagenome ERZ508543 (study PRJEB26211, sample SAMN05518279) | marine metagenome | isolation source: Puget Sound, Washington, USA | host: Bankia setacea...
TAATTTCCAAAAGGTACAGGGAGAAAGGAATGTAAACTGGTGAGGTGTCGTATATACTAGTGGGAGTTTTGTTTCTACCCTACAGAGGTACCCTTCATTCTGAAAAAGGCTTCCATTCAAATAGAAAGACTGGGTTCGTGTACAGACATGTGTGGGTAAATTCAACCATTTCCCCTTAAATGAGAAACTAGTTCCACGCACTTATAACATAAACCATTTGGAGGTATTCACCCTAGTGTACAATAACACAATACCTCATTCTGAGTCCTATCTTCATCATGATTTTTAGTTTTAATTGCCTTGTTAATTACAATAAGCGCATTAGAATGAATATGATGACATACATAGATTTACCAGCTGTTCTAGAGAGTCACAATCTTTCATTGGCTCACACGAGATTGTACTTCTCTCTTAATTGCATAACATCTTTTGGTCATAAAAAGTCATGAAGACGCATAAAAATGTCAAAAACAGTTCAAGATATCCGTACCTAGGTATCACGATAATCTCGTATTAACGTGACATCGCCACTTCCTTCCTAAGGTCATGACACATGCGCATAACTGCTTTACATTATCGAATTAAATGTGCGACAATGATTTTACGACATAGCGCGACATTTCGAGAAAAAAACAAAGTCACGCACATATCTGACGGCATCGCTCCGTTTGCGCATCTGCTATATTACTGCAGTTGTTTGGTCTTTAAAAAAACACGACTTCATTAGAGCCAAAAATGAAGCAAACATCATCTGTATAGATATTTGGTCACAATGCAAAACACGTATAACAGACGAAGAAAACAGTCTAAATCAAGGTAGCTTATCTTACTAGTGCATACGTGTTGGGTCTGAGTGCAGAAAACACGGGTTGGAAACTAAAATTGTTTTCTGTAAAAATAACAAATTGTTTGACAGATAGTTTGCTTTATGTGATTAGCCAGTACCGGTATTGAAAATGGACACGTTTGTTCAGAGTTGTCTCAAACACAATTGTTTTCTCTGGTTAAAGGTTAGTTACCAAAGCAGTATAATTGGCAAGCGTTTAAGGAGAGAAGATTTAACCATCGAAAAGAGAGAAAAAACAGCAATTAGATGCAAGCTAGATTTACAACTGCAAATTGCACATCCAAGTCAGCGAACCGCTACTGTAACCTTGGAGAGATACAACACCATTTCTGCAATATGTCAGTCAAACACAGAGCAGTTATAAAACAAACACAAGCACCCCTGAGGTAGACTGTTTCACCAGGTTTTTGCCAGACAGAAAGACCGCTCCACTGGTTAGATCTCTGCCAGAATGTTTATTTGTTTTATTTTCAAAGTGTATTTGTGTGAAGAAAACATTTTAAGACGTGTTTACGGACGGGATGAGCGGTGGAGTGCAAGATGTGGACGATTATTGTTGGGCAGAGGCTTTCAAACTATTAAATGTTTGGTAAATATGTACTTAAAGTGAAGACATATTCACAGAAAGTGAAGACCAGTAGAAATGAGTTTATCTGAAACATCTATTAACAATACGTAAAATAGAGCGACATTCGTATATGGATAGGTTTGGCCGTGTTTTTGTTAATGTGTTGTCTGTCAGACAGGAGCTCAAGCCTAAGGAATAGTCAACAGGACACCCGTAACCATGTATATATAACTTAACTAGACATGTGGCTTAGTCAGGGTTTATGCTACCTTGAAAAAACCTATCTATGAACAACATGGTGTTTCTTTTTTTGTGAATAAAATATTGGAACCAAAGTCCATAGCATTAAATGTCAAAATACAACCTTTGAATCGAGTTCATATATATACAGTAGCAGACAAATATGAATACGCTTTCTATTTATTAGTGTTAGATTGTATACAACTTATTTCAGCATGCACTTTGTCACTGGATTATATTTCATATGTAAATTTCACCCTGACATGTGAGCAAGTGTATTTCCTACAAATCCAAGAAATGTAAGCCAAGAAACCCTCATTGAAATCAGAATATCGTTCTCCACGGTAAAACAAAGATAGATTGAACAAATCAGATATAAAGATTGTTGAATGAGGACATATCCGAGTTTAGTTACACGTTACCTGTATTATCATCTCGTGCTAATAGATATATCTGAGTATACCTGACTGTGATTCTCATCAATGATACTGTGATGTTAATCTTAGAATCCCAGAACAAATAGCCAAAGTAATGTTAACCAAGATACGAATGTTTCTCCGCAACTTAACATGTGTAAAGTCCTTAATTCGCACATATTGAGCCTGTATCACATATTTAAATACAATAAAATGGTTGAGTCTTGTCAATTAACAATTTACTCTTCCCTATTGTTTATTTGTTACCCTGGGAACGTTTTCTGCCAAACTTGACTCGTGTCACACGTGCAATGGGACTACAAGCACCTGCCAGAGTCACGGGGATTAACAGCAGGATTTCGTTGAACATATTGCTCTGTGACCTACATTTGTTTATTTGGTTTTGTCGATATTTTACGAGGGAACTTATTTTACATTTAAGTCAATCTTCCATAAGGCCTTCATTTTAGTTCGATTGTGAATTCACGCTCGAATCCGTTCCTGGAACCAACCAGTACTAAGAAATAAGGATAAAGTTTCTTGCTCAAGGAAACAACGGGGGACATTACGAGTCAGACGTGCATTCCACTGCGCCACGCCGCCCTTAAATCATTCCGCCACAATAAAAGATATCATCATTACAAAACTCTTCAGATAACTTTTTTTCTAGTTTGTTTCATGCGTACATGTACTTGTAATTTTCATTATGAATTATAAACTTTGACTTAAATGAAAAAAAATGACATATATACTTGACTAAAGGGAGCACGTGTAGCATGATGGAGGGGAACGATAACGATAACAGTATCTCGCTCTTTCTTTATTCCTTACCTAAATTCATGTGTTTGTCTTCTATTATCTTAACTAACATCTCCTTCCGCTAGTTCGTATAAAACCATCTTCCCCATTCTACGTCAGAAGCATCCCCATTAATCAGTGTGCTTGCCGAAACTTTTTTTTCTATTCTTAAAATATTCACAATGCTATGATTGCCTTTTCTTATTCTTGACTCAAAAGAGCAGTCTTTAATGCCACCTAGCGGAAGTATATGGGAGTACCCGACTTCTCCTGCGTCCTTTATTATCATTAATACTCGTACATACAAAGTATTTAAGGTATTAATCCATTGACAAACTTCTATTCACACATATTGGTATTCATACATTTATTTATTAATCTTAAAGGTTTTACAAAGGTAGCAGACGGTTATTGATGTTTTGGTATGTCAAACTGAACTGTAATTGGACAATCAACAAGGGTATAACGCTCTTGTCATGTTCGGTATTTTCCGTGAAACTTCGGAACTGTCCGTTATCGAATAATAATAAAGACTTTTATTAACGAGAGTCCTTATTAAATGTACATCTACCTTCCATAAGGCCCTCAACACAACATAGTTTAACAACAATAACAACATGATTTAACAACAATAATAAATGACCATGATCACGATAAAATTAGAATTGTTTTTCACAAATACGGAAATCTGAATCGGTGTCCTTTATTGATAGAACATTGTGGAAACCCGTCGGTTTGATTACTTCCTACCTGTCATACACCTGAAATCGTATTAAGTATTATCGAGACTTGGTATGAATGAATTATGAGTTATTATCAAGTTGTGTTGTAGATATAACGTATGATGTGTGGATATATTGAATTATGTTTATCGACGTTACTATACAAGTCCTGTCATTTGTCAAGTGTCATTCCGTTTAAGTATTAACCTCGAACAAAGTTAGTATGGACAATAATTATAGAAAGATCCCCTACATAGAATTCCTTATTAATCACAAATGACATACATTCCATTTTCGAACGAACCAATTAAACATATATTATAAAGAAATGTATATGTTATCAAGATGGTTCATGACTGAGTCATCCTTCATACATGTATACCCGAAGGCCCCTGTTGTTTCCTTGAGCAATACCCTCACCCTCATTGCTTAGTACTGGTCGGTTCCAGGAACGGATTTGAGTTAGATTTTACAATTGAACATAAATAAATTGAGGGCGTTATGGAAGATTGCCTTAAATATCAAATACGCCCCTCAACCTTCCCCCGTAATTAAATGTCGTAAAAACCAAATTATTGGGCTTTTTCCGTCACCTTAAAGGATATATATAGTGAGCATGTATATAGATCGAAGCAAGTGCTGAAATTGTTCATATGAGAGCCGCAGCGTGGTGCACAGTGTAGCGCACCTGACTCGTAATAGAGCCCCATCAAAGGCTCCCGCTGTTTCCTTGAGCAAGAAACTATACATTCATTGTTTAGTACTGGTTGGTTCCAGGAACGGATTCGAGCGTGATTTCACAATCGAACTAAAATAAGTTGAATGCCAAATAAGCCTTCCACGTAAAAGATTTCAAATATAGTAAAATTACAAGAGTCGTACGTGTATGGTGTAAGCTTTTACAAGGCATTCTGTGCTGTCATATCTCGTAAAAGCAGTGCCACAATCTTCCTCTCAGATCAAACCACCTACTAATTTCGTTTTCGAAACTACGGGACCATGCTGAACTCTGCAAGATGATAGTTAGCAGGAACGCGCGCGCCATTGACGTAAAACAATTGTCGTCTGCAGTGTTTGTCTCTCACGTGGGGGCAGTTAACGATATCTGCAAATCTAGTAGCTACCATGAATACCATTACAGGTACAAACGTAATGGCCCGAATACAAAGAACTGTCTACACAATAGACGATCTTGGACAAACACAACTTGAACATGTATTCGCTCTGTCAAGGTAATGCGTCATTTACAAAGATTCACCCAGTACGAACATTCCATAACTTTGTTCTATTTGAAAGACTCACTAAAACGGCTCATATTTCTTCCCCGCTTACATTACATTGATGGTTGTGTTCGTCACATTGTTCTCTGCTGTTTTGTTAAATCTGCAATAAGCTAACTACCAACGCAGTGTAGATACATGTAAAACTGAACAAGTTAGAAACAAAACAAAAAGTAGAATGTATGCGTTTGGAAATGTCAACTTACCTAGAGATGATACATTTAAGTACACATTGTTTGGTATTATATAATGCTAACAAGTTCTTGGAGCTGAACAATGCATGCCACAGAAAGTATGGCCTTACACGAGTCTTAGATCAATGAAATTTAAATGTATATTATGATGACAACGACAACGAAGCGGGTAATATTCGGATCCTTGTACTGGTTGAAAGGTTTATTTAATTCACATTGATGAATAAATATTTCCTAGTCTTGCCTAAATACCTCGTCCAGCGCCACCCATGAAGGTTTAACTACAATGTCAACCATTCTTTACTACACAGATCTTTTCATTTAAACGGATTAGAAATAAAAGATGTAATGAATGCTACATGTATAGTGTTTTTATTTGATTTTGACGATATTTAACGAGGGGGCTTATTTGACATTTAAGTCAATCTTCCATAAGGCCCGCAATTTATTTTAGTTCGATTGTGATATCACGCTCGAATCTGTTCCTGGAACCAACCAGTACTAAGCAATTAGGGTAAATTGTCTTGCTCAAGGAAACAACGGGGGCCTTTGATGGGCTCGAACCCACTGCGCCACGCCGCCCCTTTATGTGTAACGTTTATGTATCGATATTGGTCAACGCGTATTAAATAAGTAGTATCTATATTGAGAAAATGACAAGTCAATTAGAGCGTCCAGCCCCCGTAAGGCAATACGGTACAGAATGCATGACGTCGGGTCTGTGACTGGAAGACTAATTGACCAACGCTGTTTTGGTTCTAGTTCTAGAATATCTAGTCACGTTGCTATTATATTTAATATGTGGTTCATCTCATAGCTATCTCATATATCTTCACCCCATAGTGTAGGTAAATGGAGTACACGAGAAAGGTATGGTCAATTCAATTAGAGTGGTACCTGTATTGCCTATAGTGGCTAAGGTAGCGCATGACATTCCAAACTAGTTATTTCATTACATAAGGTTGTTGCATCGTGGCGGGGTTATGTGTTTAGTTTGTGTTCACTGTTATGAGACCCAGACAACGTACTTACTCGTACATTTAACCTGCAGTGGGGAAGATGTATAATTATAGAGACAGAAGCAGAATCAATAGCGAACCTTTTGCCACAATATTGCAGTTTATCTTTATTTTATTTTCCTTGTGATACACACTGTACATTGTTCTGTAACTGACCATCTTCTCCAGATCAAATCACAATATTAATATATTTAAGTACAAGGTCACGTAATTCTATGTATTTGTAATTGCTTTAAGACACAAATAAACCACAGTGAGACCATATACCACACCAACTAGTACAAGAACTGTCTAACTGGTCAACCCACACAACTGTAAGAGCTATTCAGAGCATACCTTCAGTGTACAAACGCGACGGGTCAATAATTAGTCTTCATAATCAATGTTCATAAATAGCGTTCATAATTAGTGTTCATAATTAATGTTTACATAGTGTTCATAAATAGTTAACATAACAGTGCAGCAGCATTTTTTTGCCAGCGTTGAAATATAAATAGTTCCCAGTGTTCCCTTTACTATTTACTTTGCCTTGAATATGTACACACAATATCAAATAAGTTAAAACTAGACGAGTACAGGGGCTCGAAGTATCCGTAGATAAACTAGTGCAATAATAATCATTATGATAATAATAATAACAATACAGACTATATTTTAAAAGGCCACTTATTTGACAAGGCAATCTTCCACGAGGACTTCAAACACAGGAAAACAATGGTACTAGAACTTGAAACGGAGTTAATAATACAGTTCGAGTAATCGGCGCTGTTCGAATTTTCCAGGTTCGAAAAAATGATGTGTTACTGTATATTCACCAACGTCTGCTTTTTTGTTCTACTTCAACCACCTGGTGAATGATTTCTTCATGTCGTACCAGGCTATAACATGTAAAACGTGCTGTACACTGTAAATAACCTGTCCACAGTTTGACTAATGAATCTATTGTCTCGTCAATGAATATATGTTCTAGCGATAGTAGGAACGTTGGACTTGTAATGAACGTGAAACCGGTACATTACAATAAGTTAGTGCACCCAATAAAGACTCGGTATTCTCCGCATATTTCCGTTATTGGTAAAAAGACATTCATAAACCCTACGGAAGGACGTTTGCGAGACGACTTACAATCTCCAACGCAGTGATCTTCCCTGGCAGGTAGAATATATCTCTGTCAATGTCCTAGATGCTTCTTTTTCGAAGCTAATTTTTCTTTTTATAGATATCTTTAGTTGTGATAAAAAATATAATATTATTATTTGAGGTGAAAATACTGTTAGAAATCGGCAATATATATAGGGACTATATTGTTGTGTATCTATTCTAGTAATTTGGTCTATGTATTCATCCGATAGAAGGAAAACATTTATCAGGATTGTTATGGATTATGACAAGAACATCGTGTTTAGGGACTGCCAAACGCATTTTTTAAATATTTATTCGAAAAGAAAGGAGATCCTTTTGATTTTCTTCCGCCATGTTGTTGAACTCCCTATCAAAATCAACCGTTATTTGACTACTTTTGAGATATTAGCATATATTGAGAGAGAGACTGCAAAGAACGACAACTATACGGGAAATTGGACGTCATAATCAGTATAGCTTCCGTCGAAATTCCATCTATATAGTTTTTAAGTATTGACTATCATCTTCAGTAGGTCAGAGCGTAGAGCGACCCACGACGATGTGGATTAAGATGATGACAACGACAACGATACTGACCACAGTGATGGCAATGACAACGATACTGACCACAGTGATGACAACGACAACGATACTGACCACAGTGATGGCAACGACAACGATACTGACCACAGTGATGACAACGACAACGATACTGACCACAGTGATGACAACGACAACGATACTGACCACAGTGTTGACAACGATGCAAATTACGATGATGACAACGACAACGAAGCGAGGAAATATTCTTACTTCGTTCCTTATCATGATTGAAATACACGATTCATTTGTTTAATTCCAACTGATGATCAAATATTTCCTAGTGTTGCCAAAATTACTTCAGTATCCACTTGTCAAGCGCTTCACAAAAAAAGAACTAACAACAATTTCAACCATTCTTTCTTGCATATTTGTAAAGTGTTTCTTTTCTACAGCTCCCTAAACCTGTTATAGAAGAATGCTCATTGACTAGACTTAGGTGATATTGCCTCTCATTGTTGTGAACGATCAATCTCAGATGATGTATGAAGAATGTGTAAGATACATACATGCCATAATGTGAACAAGCCCAATTTGATACATGGACCTGAAATTTAACTTTATCATGATGAAGATGTAGAATAGAAAGTGAGTGAAAATATAGACCTTTGAGTATTTAGTGCTGTATTGCATATCGGTTTCAGATGACTCGCATACTAAACTTACTTTCATCATTTCTCTACCGTGTGAAATGAGCCGAGTAACCATTTTCAACGTTTTGCTCAATATACGGTTTTTAAACTGTTCTTTTGTTTTGTGTTTATTACAAGTATACCGTAGTTTCAACAAGTCAACGAGAACTTGTAGTGAAAAGAGAGCGTAATTCATTTAAAATACAAACTACCTATTTCTAAGTAAAGCGTAGGTTTTAAAAGACGAATTACCTGTTTCTTAGTTAAACGAACTCAGTCAATGTGTAGTAAAACGTATGGTTTAAAAGACGAGGACCTATTTCTTAGTAAAACGTATGGTTTAATAGACAACGTACCTATTTCTTAGTAAAACGTATGATTTAAAAGTCAAAATCATGATTTAAAAGACACACGCGATTAGAGAAACGAGCTTGCAAACGTTGTTTATATTCGCCTGTATTTATTAGTCTCAGTTTTGTATTTGTGATTTAACGTAACGATTTAACGTATGAACGAAAAGCTCGCGAGTCTCCTTAAAAACTCTCCACATCACCAGGGTTGGTTGTGTACATGTGTGTGGTCAGTTACATCCATAGCTTGATAAGGAGGTCGTGTATTACGTATACATATAGTTGAAGTACTCACGGAAAAGTATTGGACCAAAGTACTATCGCAAGAACTGATTTGAGACAACATAAAATTAGCACCCGACTGCATGTTTGGCACTGCTTAAATTTAATCGGTGTATGTTTGTTCCATTGCGCATTATATTACGTTAACAAAACATCCGGTTTAATATACCCGTTAGGGTAAAACGCAAAACTTCCTAAATTTAAAATACAAACAAATAGGTTTGTCTATGCGAGACTGCACTGTACTTGAGGTATAGTTTGTGAACATGTGGAAATCGCCAGTATTTGGTAAAAAAATGTTCAACGTCTTTCTAAAGCGTAGATCAACTACAAGGTACATATGTATGTTCGTGTCAATGTGTAGGGGTGTAGGGGTGTGGGGTCATACATAGAGTTCACGTTTCGATGGTCATGAAATACTGACGATAGGAAAACACATATACGCGGATGACGATCAATTAAAATCGCAAAACTTGAAACTTCACCCACATTGCCTATTACTGATTGGTTCCAGGAATGGATTCGAGCGTTATTTCATACTCGAACTCAAATAAATCGAGGACCTTATGGAAGATTGACTTAAATCTCAAAATAAGCCCCCCTCGTTGAATATCGCCAAAACCAAAACTATGTACAGTAATGCAAAATTTACAAACTAGTTACAAGAGACTGAACACTTACAGAATTAGCCGTGTTAATCCTCATTATTTCAGATGGCTTGTTTTTACTGTTCTAGAAATGAGTTTTGCGTGGATGATAAAAAAACATACGAGAAAAAATGGTATACATGCTCACGATCCTCACTTTAAAAGAAAGAGGGAGAAAAAAACTTCAAATAGTAATATTCTGAACGATGTTATCGAACTGTGTGAATGTAAATATGTTTGTAAACTAAACGTATCTGATATAAATATCTCATAAACCACTGCAGTGTTGCGGTTAGAAAGGGAAATAGTATAGCGCTATATATAACCTTATACGAGGGGGTTAATACACCGCAAACTCGCTGCCTCCTCACAATATGAACATTATAAAACAGGTCAAAAAATGATTTTCCTTTCACAAGAAGTCATGTGGAATGCGAGCATGCAAGGTGGCGAGTAGAGACGCTAGATATCCGGCGCCGTACAAACCATACAGCACAGACAGAACAATTCCAAAAATGCTTTAAACACTGCAATTTAAATTATAATTTCTGTATTTAACGGATTATCGGTTGGCTAACTATGTATAGCAGTAAATAGTCCGTCTGTCGAAATAAATCACCGTGTAGTAATTGTTAATTATTAGTACACGCCTTTTTGCAATTGGACATCCCTCGCTCCATAAGCCCTTTGCGAAGCCCTTAATTGTTATCTTTAGAATCTAACATACTAGTTATATCGCCTGTTTACGTGTTTTCCTTTTCATTCATTGTGAAGTCGTCCTATATGTTGACCAAATATCGAATATCACTGTACAACAGTTCATCAATATTGGAACATAAATCCTACTACCAGTTTACTCCTTATATTACACGTGTAGCCATGGAAACGAGAGTAATTACCTTTAATTAACTGAACTAATCAAGGAATTCAACTTCTTTATTATTCTTAATATAAAACAAAAAGTGCAGTTGTTCCCTTTTGACATGCTGGTTTATTTTTCTGGGTCTGTTATTTGTTCAGTCTTTCGGGACTAAATCTCTAAATGACGAACGTCGTTGAGGTATGATATTTGCATTAAACGTTCGCATTTGCATAACCATTGTAAATCAGCATCACCATATTTAAACGTCTGCATTTGCATCTAAGTCACCATCAAGAGAAGTTCCCGGATGTAAATCACGGTTATCATGATGCATTATTTTCATAAACACCTGTGTGCTGTAACCTTTGCTTCAGATCATTTGTCATTTTTTTAGTCCCAAGGTAAAGTATATGGACATGCTTCGTTCATAAAAAAGTAAAATTTAAAGTTTTATTGACGACGAAATGTTAAAAGGCTGAACTATAGGTGTGAGATGTAAAGATTTAGTTGACATTTAATTTTAATACGTTTAACTTTGACCTATTATACTAATACGCCAGAAAGTTCTACTTAACAGATGGAGTTTCAAGCATAGCAAGAGCAAACGAAATGTTCAACAGAAACAATAGTATAAAGTGTAACATTCCTCAAGTGCATTTAAGCATACATAGTAAAGTAAAAACAACACTAGAATACGTATGTTCAACGGTTTAGCGTAAAATTCACACGTTATGATTTTTACTTCCCTTTCATTTTCACTACAGCAGATAACTTTCTTTATTTTATTTTTTGCAGGTTATAATTAATTGCTTGCTTGGCGTGAAAGGTGTATTTTATTATTCATAAATATAGCAACCGAAATATTATCTTGGATTTCGTTAGAGTTGTGTAATCGGCAGAATATTTTAAAACTTATTCCCGTGTATGTACATGTGTGAGAGATACAGGTATTTAGTTTGAGGTAGGTTCGAATGAAACAGTTTATATGAAAGTTATGCAAAGTATAGAGAACACATGTACTGAATATCCGAAATCTCATAAGGATGTTATTGTAACTATTTCTGACAAGTATGTAGATCTAAATACTTCACATATACAGGGATAAAACAGAATGGCATGTCAATATGAAGGGTGTAATATGTTAAATAATAAAATATGATTAAAGACTTACCTGAGAGCTGGGTATTCACTGATCCAAATCCCATTATCGAAATTATCCACAAAATACAAAATCCAACATAAAATCTGGTTAATCCAACATTTTGTGAAACCATAGTAACGTCATCTGGCTGCGTCGTCTGTTAATCGTTTTATAACACTAATTCCAAATAATTCCAAATTAAATTACATGTTGTTTTTTTGGTTTTTCTATTTCATATTTATTTTCCAAATCTTCCTTCAACGGTATTTAAATGCATGTTTTCTTTCAACTTATAGCGTAGCTTTACTGAAAAGTAATGGAGTTGATTGAATGAAAAGGCAAACCGCAACTAGTCCGAAGTACTCGTTAGCATAAGTTAAGTAGATGTAATTATGTCTATCAGTTCAGGCTTATATTTATAGTTAAAAGCCAGAATGAATAGACACCATTGCAACGTCACTAATGTGTTCATTCTTATATACCGTCGTCGTCTGTTGGAAGTACCCACACAGTCACGTGCCAGATCCTTGGAGTCACGCGACCTTAGTAGCAGACGAGTTATGACGTTGGCAGCGCGTGCGGCGTTCTATACCCCCTGGTGTCGTCTGTGGAATGAGGGTCGGATTTCACTACTCTAATATATAGCCCATTGAAACGGTCTATATACCGCCTTTTCATCTACCAGATATTCAAGAGCACGCCTATGGTCGTATATATAGCAGAGGAGCGGTGTTGTGGTGTTGGCTTGGAGAACATATGAAAATTCATGCTCACTATCAGTAGGTCTTGAACCATACGCCCGTAGATAATCAACAACACCGGCCTTTATCCTCTCCGGGAAATACACTAGTACATCTCTGTATCCATCTGCCGTGAAAGTCAATCTGAACACGACCGTACGAGCGCCTCTGCATTAGCAAGTCTTATTTACAACTATTTACCAGTATCTATATACACCCTCACGCTGTCATAGATAAAGAGTCATCTGAATATATTCACCTGTATATTAATAATAACAACGTACCCTGCTGTTTTCTCCCCGTAAATCCGTAAATAAACGATTTAAACCGCAGTTATAGCTCAGCTCTGCACACACTTCGCTGCGTTCACCAACTACAGCCAGGCTTTACACCACTGAGAAGCGCTTATATCACTATTTCACTTTTCTATTGTCCGTAATTGTCTTAAAACAAAATCTACAGCAAAAAAACTTAAAGAGATTGGGGGGAAACAAAGAATGCGCCAAGGAAGTTTTTTATTGTTTCAAAAGTTCTACTCCAAGCGTAATATCTCGTTATGCGAGTAGAGACTTTGTATAGCTATTCGCTCACAATTCATTCAGCGGATTTTGGGATTTTCTACGTATTTTTCTCTCCCTCTCTTCTCTCTCATGACAGCATGTATTGTTTCATTCCGTCTCGTTTGTTATGACAGCTTTCGGGTCTTCTGGTGATCTTTTGCTTCATTTTCTGCACGTGCTGAAGTGTTGACTGACACAGCGCGTGCCTTATTTCCCCTGAAACAAAGTAAACGAAAATATAGTTAGTATGTATTGGTAACGTTTGTCACGTGATATAACAAGCAGATTTACCGAATTAAATAGTTTTTGTTAATTTCTGCTGTTTGCTGTTGTTTTATTTGTTGTTGGTGCTGTTTTGAGTATTGTAGTTTTAATTGTTGAATTTGTTTATCTTTGTTTTTGTTGCTGTGAGTTGCTGTTGTTTCTTTTGTTGTTGGAAGGGAGGAGTGTTTTCCTATTGTTGTATACCGGAAATGAACTACCGTGAGTTGATTATGTCACATCTCCGGTGTCAACAATAATTATTCACATTGTTACCTTAGTGGATTTTTTTTCTTTCTTTCTTTCTTTTAGTTTTGTTGTCATGACAAGAAAAGAAATCTAATGCGTCAAATATGCAACTTGATCATGAGTAATCTTTAGTTGTTTTGTGTTTTGTCTAATCTACAAAGAGTAGCTTCACATCAGCCTAATGTCGGATACTCGCTACATAGAACAAGTTAATTGTATGTTTAATTATTTTTTTCTAATTGTGTGAAATGATTCGTGTTGTCATTCAAATTTGGTCCGAAAGGTAAATAATGTAAATATTTATTCATTTCTTGTGTATCTAAGAGACCAGTATCCATGGCAGCAAATCCCATTGTTCAGACCAACTGCCAACGAAAATACCGTTTAGTGTTCTAAATAAGGGGAGTTTTTGTCAGTTTGTCTCAATGAGCTGAATGTAGGACGTGATATATCAAGTTTGACGATAGTTTTGCTGATGCCACGAAATCTAAACTTCTAGGTTAAAAGACAAATGGCATATAAATTTAACTATTAAATTTAATCGAACACATATTGTCTCCATGGGTCGTTTTATAATGGAATTTTGTTCATATACATATAACTGCTTTTCTTCTTCGACCTTATTCTACAGTTTCAAGGTCGATTCAAAGAAGTTACAGCTCAAAAGATTGAAGTCATAATTAATTCTCAAAGAATTCATCTATATGATCAGTTTCTGATTTTTAAGATTGTGTAATAAAAGCCAAATCAAGGTGAAACATGTATTGAAATGCAAACTAAGTTCCACAGATTCCAGGGAAAATGTGCTGTGTCAGAATTAAATGCTTACACGATGTTGAGATGTTATTTAAATGTAAATATTTCTTATCACTTTGTTTTTGGGCAATGAAACCGTTCTGAGACAATGAAAATCACCCTGACATACATATTTCTGGCCAGCTGATCACGCGCCAGTGCCATTGTCGTGCTAGTTTCCAAGTGTGTTTGTGTACGACTGCTTGCTGCACAGGGAAACGCACGGCTATAGAAAAGAAAGTGGTAACTCGTACACCCTATATAGGTCGAAAATGACGAAGACGAAAAGAGTGCCGTATGTAAGGTAGCCACTTTCGCTGCCCTTCAACCATAATGGACATTGGGATTTGCGAATGGCTTTATTTGGCCTTTTAATTTTACCTCCAATAAGGCTCTTAATTTATTTATGTTCGATTGTGAAATCACGCGTGCGTCCGTTCCTGGAGCCGACCAGTACTTAGCAATGAGGGTAAATGTTCTTGCTCAAGGAGACAACGGGAGATGTCGCATTTCTTTCATGACATACAGGTTCCTTTCTTATAACATATATGCTGACCTTTCGCAGGTACAATTCTAATATAATATAAAATCGGTGTGTGGAACAAGTGTAGTAATGGTCATATACAGGCGTTACCGTTCAACAATAACTGTATCACATGTCGACGTCTTATTTAGTCATTTTTTCTCAAGATAATGAAAAACACAGGGTTTCTGAAAATAAGGCGACATCTCTCATCCAAAGCTATAAAGGTCCTAAACTTCCATCCACATCATTGTTAACTGTATGAACAACTTGTACACATCTCATTGTATACAGTTCATACTCGAACGTGACTCCCGCTCAAGGCCCTTTAAGCCATAAACTCAAGTATAAATCGTTTTAACAGATCAGCAATGAACTATAAACATTAGAAACATAATAAGTGGACCCCTCCATATCCACATTATCCTTCGTAAATCCATCTTTTTTCCCACCATATATAAATGTTTCACCTTACCAAAATCTCATTTGTCATACAGCCATATCTGTACTTTGTAATTTATTTTCATCAGTAGTCAAAACTTAATGAGGAAACTCGGGGTAGATTTTGTTCGGGGTGTAAATGTGAAAACTCAAACATATTGCCTTAGGAACCATAGACGGAGGCTTTGTGTAACAGATTGATGTATTTGTTAGATTTCATAACAGAGTGTTGCAATGACTGTGTATGGCAAACCAGTCAACCCCATGTCTGTCTGTATATCCGAGTATGAGTACCTACCCTTGACCTGTCTACCTATTGCATTTCATCCCTTCATATTCAGAGCTCCGTAAATAATCCGAGGAAAGGCGATCTTATCCGACACCGTCCGTTAGCCAATCACAATCCCGATACAAAATTACCGGAAACTAAGTAAGCGAATGGTGTTAACCGAGATTGGTCGAAGATTCACGATCCCCTTTGTTTGCAAGAGTATATATATAGTCAACTTATCGCCCTCGGGTAGACCTGTGTCTGTGTTTGTTTGTTTTAAAATCAGGATCCTTTTAAGTCAGTCTTATATAAAATTATCAAAATAAAACGCACAAATCAAACATAAGATTCGTCTAACTGATATTCAGCAACTGTGTTAGTTTAACTATGTTGAGATTGTAAATAATCAGTAGAATCTGCCCCAAGGTACTGATGGTTGGGTGCATTGTTACTTTATAACAAGTATAGGTCTGTATTTATTCGATTTTAATAGACTATAGTTAACCTGACGTACACTAATATTTTGATATCATTTATATAAACTACATGTATGAACAAATAATTAAACATTTCAATCTACATTTATATTGAGATTAAGGAACCAGTTTAGTGTACGTGCAAATTGATTGTAGAAAAAACGAATCCATCGCTTTCTCTCTAAAACTGTGAAACTCTCAAAGTTGACAGATTCATTTTGCAAAATTAAAACTCGTTAAATATGACAGACACATTACCACCTATATAATATCTGAATTTTCAACAAAAACATGCGAATTCCATTAATTCAGCTTAATCATTCGGGCATATATTTATTATTTATATGTCTCGAGATTTCGTGCAAAACCCAGACCTCTGCACCTGTGTGTAATTAAAGACTGATCGTCGCCTCCCATTTAATTGCAAGGTCTTGTATCTGCTGACTTTCGCTGAATTCCTGTCAAACAGTTTTTACTCCTCTTAACTCGAAATCCTCGTTACCATTTATGGAGCACATTTTGACGTACAGCTGTAAATTGCGAATGTTTTATGGTGTTAATTTTACAGTGACACCGGTTGCATCACGCGGTCAATATCTAAGCAGCCACATTGACAGGTTTATGGATTTAATCACCATATTTTGTCGTAAAAGTATGCATTGTTGTTGATTAGATTTGTTTTTGTGTAAATGCAATATTACTTTCTCTCGCAAATTGTCTAGGTCAACCCGTCGCCTGTGATGATGTCAAATATTTTATTGAATTAATAAATTACGAGAACTAAATAAAGTCTGGCCGCCATTAAACAGATGGCCCAATAAAATGGAGTCAACGATCTTGTGTGAGGCCAAATAAGGTTATTAATTGTACGTAACAGACTTATTAATTGACATCGCGTCTTCAGCAAGGCAGACGAAAGAGAAAACGGCCCTCGTGAAATACGACCTCTTGTGCAAATCACAAATCTGTCTAGGTCACTTAGTCGCGCCTATACACCACACAGGAAAATAAATAAAAGATAAACACGATGGTGCGATAAAACGCTAACATGCATTTACCTGCTATGTACAAAAACAAGACTTTAAATAAATACATACATTTGTAGACGTCTGGTGAACGATGGGCGTAAAGTGGCACACATAATATCCGAACTATACTTCCGGTACACTGACTGTGTGCAAGATAAAACTATGAGGCGAACGTTTCTTTCTCTAAACAAATATAAACATGCGCACCGAAAATGTATCTCGATATTTCACTATGCTCTAAAAAATGTGTCAACCTAATGAAAATGTAAACACACGTTTACTGAGACTGTTTGCTTGAAAGCTTTAGCCCATAATACCCCGGTAGGCCAGGTTTTGGCACAAAGCTTTATAACGCACACTGTACTTCATTTTTCAAACGACAATCTAAAATACCGCTTAGATAATCACAAAAATAATATGAAAATTTCACTTTCAAAGATTATCAGCATACCAAAAACTAAACGCAGACAAAACTAAGGCTACACCGCACTAACCCCGGCTTAGGTTAAACCATACTAACCGCAAACTAAATCGGGCGAATGCTATCTTCCTGTCCAAGTAAAAAGAATCATGATCCGAAAACAAATCTCTAGTAAATTGTTATTGTTAGTTTCCTTAAACATATGGTACACAATAATTATACAGAATCAAGGTCATCCATAGATTAGCTTTATGTCAGCCAGTGTATTCGGTCAGTGTATATTCGGACAGAGTTCGTTGTACTAGCAGGAAACATGGGGATGCGGAGTGTGCAAGCATTTACCAGTAATAATTATGTTAGTAGATGTGCAGTAATAACCACAACACATTTTTGTGACCATACTGTAAAAGAATAGACAGCACTTAAACACAAACTACGATGTGGCAATATGGCAAATAAAACGCAAGTAAAACATCATCGGCCATCGTGAAAAATAGTTGGGGAAGATTAACAACCTTGTAGTATGGAGAGTTCTACACGTGCAACAAGAAAGTCCCTCATATGGTCGTGTATGTTTGAATTAATTCAGTTACAAGAAAAAAGAAAGAAAAGTAGTCCTGGGCTGGATCTTTTTCATAATCATGGATTTAACCTCTCAGTGTTAATCCTTATAGTTACTGACCAACTATTAAATCATTCCCTCTGTTGTTCTTCAAATAAAACTGATGTGTATGTATATGTTTAGGTAAACTTTATATTCTGCTTTAAACGTTCCTGATAAATTTGTCTGAACTATGTATGTAAGTGTTAATGAAATATTTTAAATTAAACTTAAGTTGGATCAAATGATTATGAAATCCAGCCCTTGTTACTGTTCGATAGATTTAGAATTGATCACTTTTAGATATGAGACCGTTTACATTACCACCATATACCGTAACATTACACTTGGTATTGTTTTTTACATTTTCTCCTAACCGTTGTGAAACCAATACTTAAATACTACCATTAGTATTCAAACAAGATATCGAGACAGCAAAAAAATGTACGTGAAATATTTAAAATCTGTAAACGATATGACAAAAACCTACGACTAGTGAAATCAGCTCACGCGCGGGCCTAGATTTAGACGTCTGTAAATGGTAAAAGTATGTTAGGACGAGTTTGGGGTTTTAACAGTTGTATGTTTACAGATATTTCTACTGCATTGACCTAGAATTTAGACCTGTCGTTGGACCACACGTGCTTTTATAAAAAAAAGTGAATGTATATAGATTGTTTTGTTTTCCAAAACTTATTGAATTGTTTCGAAAAGTCTGAGCATTGTTTGTTGTTAAGTTCTTAAATAAATACATAATTGTGTGATTGTGTATGTGGATGAATATGTGTTTGAATGTGAGAGAGTTTCTAGATTATGTGAGTGGTGTATGTGAGTGAATGGAAGGTCACAATGTGAGTAAATTGTATATTATAGAATGTAACTGTATTATTATTAGTA
>ENA-OREC01000205-OREC01000205.1-marine-metagenome-genome-assembly--contig:-NODE-205-length-18979-cov-11.939742_pt1 | contig 18979 bp, 8 predicted proteins | sample MGYA00248626_ERZ508543 | MGnify/ENA primary metagenome ERZ508543 (study PRJEB26211, sample SAMN05518279) | marine metagenome | isolation source: Puget Sound, Washington, USA | host: Bankia setacea...
CTATATAACAGTAATAATTAATTGGTGTTATAGTTGTATGATCTGTTTTATTAGTATAAGTACATGTATGTCAGTAATTGTATTTAACTAACCATTTGAGAATACAACGGTCCCTCGTTCAAGAACTAGTAACATATTAAAATTGTCAATGCATATAACCACAGGGCGTTTGGTTTTACTGTTGTGTCGCCCTTTCTTGTTGTATAATATAAACATATGTATGTGACATTCTTGCAAATACTACATGGACGCCTGAATTAGAACAAAACAAAACTCTCACCTAGTTTGAAGTATATATTATTTATTTAGACCACGTTCAAATGTAGGACAAAAACGCATCCACTCATGAAAATCATCGACACGTCCAAGGCTATTTTTCACCATTATACATGTGAAGGTAAAGCTAGAAAACGATTGGCCTCAACTGGGAGTCAATACAAAATTATATCAAACAACGTTTTTGTTTCATGTGAAAGCTGTTTGACTAACCAAGCGTACTATTCTGGCTTGGGGAATGTGTAGATTGTTTTCTAGACATTTAACGCAACAGTGGTGAGTGTGCTCCTATTTATATCATGTAGATACACCATGTTAACTCCCAGTTTAGCTGTTGCATCTATTGAAGTGTTAACGAGAAAGTTAATGGATGAGCGTGGGGGTACCAGTTTACAATTATTAGATGGGATGTAAAACTTGACTGACACATTCACTCATGTTTTCTGTCCCCATGCAAAGGTGAACGCCCGACAACATCCTCTCCAGTTGCTTTTAAGTTTAGACATGTCCGACCAGCCCATTTCATTCATTCACAAATAACATACGCTAGTGTCGTTTTTCCTGTTGTAGTTCTGAACCAATATCAAGTTTAGTCTTAGCACTGATACCTACTGGTTTGATGGCAAAGGAATAATCAGTGACTGTTTAACCCATGACACCTTGTGTTTAACCCATGACAATGTATTTTAGTGTTGTAACTGAGCATAGATTGAACATTGTACGAGAAAAGGCATCGATGACCGAATTGTACCAGGCCAACAAACCATCCATTGTTGAGTAAAAATGACAACGCCTGTCCCCAATCTTCTTCTTTGTGGCTTCAACTTTGTCCATGGTGAAACATGCTATGATTGGTTCGTCCATGAACATTTTATGTATTGACAAGACGCGCAGCATGGTTAACGTGAGTGTACATGCTTTCTGGACCAATCAAATTCGACATTCTCACAAACATGATGATCATTATTGCAGAAGCGCAAGCGATTATTTTAAGTTAGACATTGGATGCATTTCTAATCGACTGCACATTTATAGTTTAACAATTGCACTAATGAACTGAAGGACTGTGCAGACCATCCATTTTGCAAAGTCTGCATTTCTACCCCCCGTCTGTTATCTCAATCTATGTATTGCACATGTTTTGTTTTTCGCTTAACTGATAGGTGTGAACTGAATCAGGAAGAGGGAAAATGTTGTTATGTTTGATTATGGCTTTATAGATATAACATCTTCTCTCTATTGAAAGTCTTTACTGTACGTTAAATGCCACACAATCAAACCAACGTGTAAGCCGTACGTGTGAGAATAGATTACAGGTATGCCTCGAATGAATCAGAATGAGAATCTGCAATGTGTGAATCAATGTGTGAATCATCGTTGACGTTTGCTTGAGCTGCATGGTTAAATTTACAAAGATGTACTTGTATTGATAAGATTATTACGTTAAACAGACAAGCCCACGCGGGGGAGTTGCGGTGATAGTTTGTGCTTGTCATCGCCTGTAAACTATCACTATTTGTCGCCTTATTTGGGCATATGACGTGCGAGAAGGTTAAGTGCATCATTCCATGGTTGTCCGCAAACTGCTATACCTGGTACATACAAATGTTCACACTACATCACTATTGCGGGCAGCCCTCGATTCTGGCAATGTTATTGAACAGAGCAGCGATCGCTGTTTTGTACAGATACATGTATGAGTTATATTAGGACTGAATATTCTAACGCAATGATGCGGATACATTTATACATAAAGCATACTGTTTGCAACACTCGACAATGTACACTGTTCGTGAAATATAATTTTTTATAGAAAGATCGAAAACAAAATAAAAACAAGCAAACAAAAACAGCTAAAGCGTTGAATTATACAGGCTAAGGCATCCTATGAACAATACAGGCACTTAATTATATATCACTCTAGTGGAATTTAAATATGCTGTTCTTGAAAAGAAAACTGAATTTCAAAGATACACCAGTCATTAATTGGTTTGTCTGGTTGTTCTACTGGGACACCATTTCCCTGTTGTTAGGGAAGAAGCTATTAGTTACAGACAATTCTTATTGATGTAGTGTGCAGACGACACCATAACATATTCTGTGATTCAGCACTGGTTTGCTTAAGATGAAAACCCGATATTTTGCATGAGACAACTGTGAGCAGCAATTTAATAACAACTGGAAGCAGACGACATGTTTCGGATTGACCTTGAGATATATGAAGTCGGTCAAAGTTTAGCGTGGACGTATTTGACCGACTCTACGGAAACCAGTTCATAGTCCTAAACATATACTACAAAGCGTGACTTGTTTACACAATGACCCTGCAGCTAGTTCTGTCTTAATACTATTATAAAATCAACCTGTCCTACACTTAAGCAGCCCTCGTAATGTATTGTAGAGGGTCAGGTAAATGCTCGCATGCTATAATACACGTGCACATCGTTAATTTGAACAGGGTTTTCTCAACTTAAAACACAATGTAAATCTACCCCCTTCTGAACCTAAAATGTACCCGTTCACAAGAGTTATAATTCCTAAAATGTTAAAAACAACTGTGTCACGTGTCTCTGTTCGATTGTTACTTTGGAGCATTCGTCTCTCGGGTTTATTCTGCTGTACTTATCATATGCGGACTTTTCTTGTCAACGTCTTTAAATAACAAACAAACACCATCTTCGGTCACAATGCGTTGGTATATGATAGCTCTACTATAAACACCACAGTTATTGTCTCATGTAGTGATCCCCATTTATATGTATACAAACGAACATGTACCATCGTCGACATGAACGTTTATGTTTTGTTTGTTGTCTGTCTTTCCAGTGCTCGTTGACAGACGCCAGAGACTTCCAAGATGTCGAAGGAAGTCAAAATCAACGATACTTATTCAGTAGATCTCAATGAGTACTTTTGTAGCGAGAAGGGATTGCTCCTTCCGCTCGTTAGTGAGTACACATGGCCACATGGAAGTCGAGCGTTCATCTACTTGCTCGGGTTGCTATGGATTTTTATGGCTGTTGCTATAGTGGCTGACGTTTTTATGTGCTCGATTGAGAGAATTACCAGCAAGACGACCAAGATTCGAATCGCGGACCCAGATGCTGAGACTGGCTTCCGAGAGGTTGATGTGAGAGTCTGGAATAACACCGTGGCTAATCTCACTCTACTGGCACTAGGTACAAGTGCACCAGAAATCATGTTGTCTGTCATTGAAACGGTTGGAAACAATTTCTATGCCGGTGATCTTGGTCCTGGTACCATTGTAGGGTCGGCGGCCTTCAACTTGTTAGTGATTTCCGGTATATGTGTGATGTCCATCCCCTCGCCAGAAGTTCGCCGCGTGAAGGAGATTAAGGTGTTCTTCGTGACGGCGTTTACCTGTGTGGGTGCCTACATCTGGCTCGTCATAGTGTTGCTGGTCATCTCACCTAATGTAGTGGAGATCTGGGAGGCGGTGTTGACCCTGTGCTTTTTCCCCATCCTCATCGGCGTCGCCTACCTGGCCGACCGCAATTGCTGCATGGGTAAGAAGGATGAGACACCTGAAGGAATGGTCGGATTTGCCTTAGGTGAGACTTAGAACCTTTAACTACTTCTAGGCTTAGCGTTCGTTGTGCTTAATCCAATCTATAAGTACAATCATACTAGTAACTCGTCCGTAGAATTAACTCGTCCGTAGAATTAACTCGTCCGTAGAATAAACTCGTCCGTAGAATTAAGCTGAACATGAGAATACCACGTAAACGCCCACCAATAATTGTTCTTGGCCGACGCGTCTGCTACCCCATGCATTTAGTACACGTAGGTCAATAAAAGTTGTATGCATTATATCTGGGATACTGTTTGGGGAAAAATGTGTATCAGGACTAATGTGTGACATAGTTATACAAAATACGTACTTATTACCTACTTCGAAACTCGATCCAGCTAAACTATACTAGAGCAGTTATATTCTTCATGGGAACTTGTACACGATAATAACCGGAACATCTATGCATTATATATACTCCACTCTGATTGATGTCATGTAACGATATCATATTGCCAATTTATTGCATATTTTATTTATACTTCATTTATATTAATGAGCTCAACATTGCGGTTATGTCTAAATACTGTTGCTCTTTGTACTGTATTGATTAACGGATAGGCTGACACAAATCATGCGCTTTAACTACCAGGAATTGCTTTCAACAGATACTACATCACTTATGAACCTTACTGATCAATTTAATTTACGGTAACGCCATTGTGTATAGTTATGGAACTCGGATTGTCATCTAGTCCAATTGTGATGCAGTTAATTCTAACATCTGCTTGTTAGACTAGTAATAAGAGACCACGATGGTTTAATGATTAGTAAGTGTTTAGTGTATTGTCTATAAGTTGAACGTTCAAATCCTACTAATGCATTTATCATGACAACGTAACTGCTCCAATGATTTCATTCAATTAAAATACTCTATGATAGCAGGGATGCTTCCTTTGTTTATATAATTGGATACAATACAACACAACCCATCACAAATCAATACAACACAACACAACCCATCACAAATCAATACAACACAGCACAACCCATCACAAATCAATACACCACAGCACAACCCATCACAAATCAATACAACACAGCACAACCCATCACAAATCAATACAACACAGCACGGCGTAACACAATACAATACAACAGCACGGCGTAACACAATACAATGAAACTCAAATTAATTTATTAACTTTTCCACGTAGGATCGAGATCAGAAACATAACTTTGTTGGTCTTGTTTGTTTAGTTGCAATGCACTGGTAAGGTAACCCCCATTATACAAGAACGCTTAGCAATAAAAAGGACAATAACTCTTTGCTGAGGTTGGGGGTCATCGTCCCACGTCGCCACTCAACTCAAACACACGGTATCTTGATTTACCACAATTTCAGTTTTACACGTTTACCACTCTCCTTTTCACCACCACTTACACACAGATCTACCCCACATTCCCATCCGTTTTAAGAAAGTAAATGTAGTTGGTTTAGACCTTCCTTCATATTTTATTATCGCTCGTTTTTAAGCCCCCACAACTCGAGCTGTTTTTACTGTTGGTTTTATAATGATGATTAAATTTAATATTATGTAAATTTTTGTTCTTTACGATAACGTCACAGGTATGTATAAACAAGGGTGGATGGTTTTGTACTCTATGTCTTAGTGAATCATATAGCATTAGAAGGAAATACGTAATGTTTGCTTATTAGAAGATTACATGTAAAAACGTTCCAAACTCATTATTGTGGTTTGAGTTTTTTATGGGTTTATTTTTATGTGGGTAATTTCATGTTGTTCTATTAGTTCTATTAGACTGGTTTCATGTGTAGTAATTTGACTCTATATAGTTGTTATTTATAGAAAATTAGCCAGCAAGTATAATGTATACAAATCAAAACAGAAAGTGAGTGGTCGAGTAACTCAATTTAGCGACATGACAAGAGTTATCTTTTTAAACGTTTCTTTGTTATGCCCTGCCATTTGCACGCGCGCGTTTTAGATGATGACGAAGATGTTGATAAATGCAACTATTACTATTTTACTTCATACACGAATTTCTCCGGAGTGTTTTATTGAACAATGCACGTTGTATTTATGTTATAGATACGAAAAGGAGTTATACAGGTTAGTGCCCAAGATTTTAGACTGAGTCGGGGTTTATTGTTCGCTATGCATTGTTTGCTATCAAAGACACCACACACTCTGTATATAAAGAAAGCGATGCGTACCCAGTTATGTTCGTACACAGTAAAATTCGCTTTACCTGTTATCGTATGTTTGCGAGTAGAAGCAGCCTGCATTTCAGTGCCTTTGTCCGACAACGCCTAATGTTTTTGCACCATCTAAATGTCAAGGCTGTTGCTGATCCACATAGACTAATTTATGACTATGCAATGCTTGTTTGTGTCAAATTGTCCAAAATACATAGACGCACCAACAGTATTTAGCGTTTCAAACAGGCATGTACTAGTGTGTATATTGTAAACTACTTATCCCGCAACCTGTACATTGTATTCAGATTAGTTAACACCCCTCTCGTAAAGTCAAGTCAAATCTTTCGGTCATGATCAAAGATGTCTATTAAGTAAAAAACTTAACAGTCGACATGTTTTATTAAGTTCGTATACGTTATCGACATTTTGGTCAGTAATTATGCGATGTCGACATATTGATCAATGAACAATAACATATACCTAGTGGACGTTTTGGTCGGAACTGCGTAGAAAACAGGCTTGAGTTATCGGCTTGGCTTATAAGAATTGTATCAAGCTCCGAGTCGACGTCATTGTAGTACTCATTTCGGACAATAGTAGAAAAAAAACAGTGTAACAATAAATCACCAACAAACACATTGCATGGTCGGCGGACTTATATATGTTTAACTAACGTATATAGTAAAGTGTGTATGGAAATGCATGAGCAAGGGGTACTAACAGATGCTATAATATGTATGTAATTGACTTCAACATTCTCATATAGATATTGAATTCACATTGGAATAAATGGTTGTGACGGATATTTGCGTCAGTCCACTTATCAATGGGTTGGCGATTGAACCTGCGTGGAAAAAGTTTATAATTGCAATTAACATAACTGTTTTGTCATACGTACACCCATGTAAACGCGTCTGTTGGGAGACACAATGACAAGTAGGTCACACTATTGGAGCTACTAAATCACAGCCATTGCGAATGGGAATCAAATAAACATAAGCAATTAGGATTTGTTCTTGAAACTACACTCGCTTAACTGGATGCATTCTTACGTCATTCTTGAAAAAATATGTGTTCAAAAGATGGGAAATAAGTATCACCTTATCACAACAGGTGTATAGGACCCTTTAGTCCTAAAGAAAAGTAACACCTTCATATTTGAAAACAGAAAATACACTATTAACCCTTTTTGTTTTAAACAAACGACTAATCTTGCTATATGAAAGAGGTTAATTTAACATGAACTAAACTCCATTTCTATCGGGGTGGATATTAAACTACATTGCCCTTTGAAGTACAATGCTAACACGGAACTATCTACGGTCATTGTATCCAGGCTAACAGATACAGTTTAGCTTATAGTAGTATAGCTGTTTGTACGTGTAGATATACATGTTGCAGAGAGTAAGGAACCCGATTCTGGACTACTAAAGAGTGAGATGGGTGGGGCAGGACGCTCCTACCAGACTAGTAAGTGGACAGTTTATAGAGACACGGTGATCTGGCCACACCAATACCACGCTAACAGAGCCACTGTTTACAAGCACATTTCTATACAGTGTACTCCTAGAACGTAGATCATTCAAACAAGCTTAAACGACTTCTTGAGCTTCTATAAGTCGACCAAATAAGCCACGTTATCATATCTGGAGTTATGACATCATCAAATGGCGTCACCAATGCACATCTACGCATGCTCTAAACTAGACTAGTTTTAGCGCTTAAATGTCTACTTTTGCCATACACACGTACATATATGTATTACTCTTGTGCAATATTCGTACATTGTTTACACTTTACCATTGCAGATTTTCAGCGTTCAGTCATGAATGCTTATACATGATGTGTGCCATATTTAATGAAATGGTGATGATATGCCATTTTAACAGAAATGGCGTTACTTGCCTACCATAGTATTCGTGTTTAGAAGCGGCCAAACCTGCATTGCATTGAACATTTTTGTGAGCATATTTCCCGAGTCAACTAGTGTGCTATTTGTATAGGTGCGAAACCATTATGGTTTTCGAGCATTTCGTATGATTATTAGCGTGTGAGATGTGTCAGATGAACATATATATATATATAGATCAAAATATGCACATTTATATTTGCATTATGTTTTCCTTTCATTCACAGGTTCACACCCAAGTGTATTGGACCCTTTTTTCACATAACATTTAATGATCGGTTCAACATTTGAATATATATTTGTCACAGCCCAAGTATTTTAATTCGAAAATCATGCCTAGATATTAATTCAAAAATCACATGCGGCCGATTAAATTTTTGCGGTGATGATTTTTACTGACACTTTACACTGCTTGTTTGGCAACTTTATACCAAGATATCTCATTCCTAACATGCTCGCATTAGTTCGTACATTTCATACATTCGCTACTTTGTTATAAGTGAATCACAAACGCACGTCCATTTCGGCAATTTCCGGAATTCCTGTAAAGTCATTTTACCATGGTTACGGAGATCACCGAAGTTTCACGGAAATTGGCGATCGCATTTTGGACGCATCCCCTTGTATTTTAGTCAAGGGCATTTGTATTATCATTTCTTTTCCAGTTTGACCGTATTTAACCCCATTGACATTTTAAGAAGTTGCGCATCGTTGGAAACCACTAGAAGAGAGCACGAAACAATAGCCATATATTTTGATCGAAACTTAATTAAACATTCCAATAAATTCACTCAGGAAATTTAAACAACTAGCATGATTAATAGTTATATATATAATGCTAATGTGTTTTTTTGAGATAGAAAGAATCAATCAACCATGTACTGACATGTAGGGAACACCAAAAACAACAATTAGCGAGAAATCCTGAACCATTGAATCATTGAGAATGAATTCGACTAATCATATTAGCTCTTACATATTGTTTTCGTCAATCTTATTCAGCCAATGGAAATGCTCATTATTAATTTCTTATGAATTTGATGTACATACCTTAGATTCAGTAGGTGTCATAATTACGCTAAATTTATCGAATGTTTGTGATGGAGCACTTGTTCATTACTCGTTCACTAATTACATTATTGGTGTTAGGATAGTGGTTTCATCAAAGGAAACTTGAACTGTAAATTTGGTTATCTTCATGAACATATAGAAAAGTCTAAATTGTTCTTTGAAATTCATTTACTAATTATGATTAGCTAGCATCTGATGTCGTGCCAGTTACTAAACACGACACGTTCAGTTGTTATGTGACGATTGAAGCAGACCTCATATCTAAATTCGTGTTCCCCCAACCTACCCCCTAACCGCCCCACCACCCACCCCTAAACCCCAACCTACCACCCCCACCCCTAAACCCCAACCGTCCCCGGGATTTAACACCCCTGTATGATTGATCGATATATAGGTTCAATGGTCCATTGCCCTCGGGTGGGGTTTTTCTCACCATTTATGATACGATCTAAGACGGTTAATGTCACATGACAGGACGATGAATCTCGAGGGTGTTACATTAAGTGACGACCGATAAAAGGACAGTGAGTTGTAGGATACTGTTGTTTGTCATGAACAGTTCTTGATCGTTTCGTCTCATTTACCATCTTTCTTCAGTGCTGACCGAGAAAATCTGCATTTTCTATAGGTTTCGTACGAGTTCTGCATACACGTTATCCATTCATGGTGCAAGTGACTCGTAGTTGCACAGTTCGAAGTATGATTTTAGGGTCCCATTTCAGCTAGGATGACACACATGATTTAGATTTCCAAGGTGTAAGCAAGTTTGGTGATTCTGATAAATGTGGGTTCTTACTCATTGTTGTCGTTTTGTGTATTGCTTACTTATCGTCTAATGATAATACAGACATGGAATTCGGCTAGGAAGACGAATATTCTGTGGAATAAATGTCACAGACGATATTCTGTAAGACGTCGTATCTCATGTCAAGATCAAATAGAATAGCTCTTGGATTCCCTTTCTAAGCTAGGGAATTTGTATATATTGTATGCTAAGCCTAAAGTAAGGAAATATTGACTTGACGCTAAATATTCATTGTATACATTAACTGTTTACGTGTTATGTGTATAACGTAGACATATTGAACTGTTTCTAATGAATATAGTTCATGGCACAGCAAATCAATGCTAGGTTCTACACGTCTACATACTGCTTTTGACTAATATATTTCACTAGAATAGCACCGTTACCCCACCCACCGTAGTTTGCGAGTGAGGAATTAACATAGCGTATAGATACAGGAGAGTCATGTCAATGTGTCCGTGCTATACTAAGACAATTTCGAGCGGCGAAATGAACATACATCGAATCTCATTTATCTGGTAGGCCTACATTGATTCACACTTAGTCAACTAATGTTCATGATAAATAACACCGCGTAATGTTGACTGCCACGCAATGTAAGCTACACACAAAACAAAGATAATTATAACACCAACAATACGACATATGCCACTGTAAAAACACCATTGCTTACAATGCCCTCCAGACGAAACAAGTGTATACAATCAACTTATCTTAACTAGTTAACATAACATGACGGAATATATGTTTAGTACAATTAACAATAAGCGAAGGACCATAGTTTAAAAAGGCAAAATAAGCTTAAATTGTCGAACAATATGACGTGACATCTGATTAATACAATTAACAATACACGAGTCGGCCAACTCAACATTACGTGAAAGTATTTTAAGTGCGGTTATGTCAAGAGAGTTGTTATTGCTGGTTTATAGAGTGTAATATTGGCCCATAGATATTCAAATAAAATGGGATTGGAATGTTATAGTTAGGGTTAACATGACACCATTAGTTATGTTATGTTGGAGTAAATAAGAACAGAGTAAACATCGAACACACTTGCTCACGTGACCTTTGTAAACTTAGATGCACGTGTGTTTTTTAAATAACTGATTGTGCAACTATTGCTTTAACCTTTACACTTATATTTGTAATCAATTAGTAAGTTAGATGTGCATATATAGTATGATACATCTGTGAACATTTGCCAGGCCATGTCATAATAACGAGTGCAGCAAAGCAGTTCACATGTATCCCTTAGAACATAATAAGTGCAGTTTTACCATTTGTTTTTGCTTTGTGAAACTTGTCTGATTGTTTGACATACGAGCTTTGTTTTAACAGTTTGGCCCGATTAACTATACAGTGTAGTAGCAAAGTGCAAATAAAACGCATTTATAGTCCCAAGCTAACATAACATGACATATGTCTATATTTACTGTATACTATGATTCTCAACTATACAACATATACAACTATAGTAAAGACATCATTTTATTAACAATAAAATCATGCTTGATAAGATGCAATGAATTATAGAATGTTTGCTTTTCTCTGAAAGTCGGTAAGCATCAGACGTTATAAAACAGTTCAATACAGTGAACAACTCTGTGAAAGGTAGTTACGCTGGCAGTAGCTTATATACCCCGTTATATTCCTTTTGTAAAGTATAAAGTCATTCTTAAACTACTATCTGACAGTAGAAGAAAAGTAAAGTGAAAATTATACGAGTTCAAGGTCATTGTTGTTAACCTTTTCACTCCGATGTGATGTTCATATCTGAAGAAAAGGATATAAAAAACCATCGTGTCAGCAATATAGCGAAACACATTGGCTAGTTAGTTCATTAGTGAATCGGAGACCCAGCGACGATCAAATGACAGGGTTCAGATGTTTGGTCAATGTTTTCTAACTAATCTTACACTATGAAAGCGGATTATATCAAACGATTTTCTCATTCAAAGTCAGCCAAAGTATCTCAACTTCATAGATGTATGTGATATATTTGTAAAAGGGGGAACACATCTTATTGAGTTCCACTGATACAGTTGTACACACAAATTGACACCAACCCGACTGCCAACCTTGAATCCATCCATATATCTATATCGAGTGTATATGTAAGCCACATGCTATCAATACACTTTATTTCTCATATACATATCTTTATCAATGGATTTGCTATATAGGGCAACATTCGTTGAAAGAGGGCATATGGCTGTTTAATGGCTAGTGTTATACTAAAGTTTCAATATGCAACGCCGAAATCTATAATAGCACATATGTGTGAACTCGTTTTGTCTTGCTTGACCTTTAAAAGTGAAGTTATTTTGTCTATTCTGATGTAGACCAAACACATATGGACAACCTACGTGAACGATACACTGAGCTTTCTAATCAATAATACATATAGTTCAAACTATAGTAATCAATGCTGTAAAATGCTGAATCCGAACCAAAATCGGCCATTTCCGTGAAGCTTCGACAATATTCGTCATCAATGCATACAACCATCGAATTGTCATATCAGAGTAGACTATTTTTAACTGCCTATAATTTCATCGTAAGTTAGACTGTCAGACTCAAAACATGTCCGATCGTTCTGACAGATGCTTTGCGGACATTGTTGAGTTTTCACGGAAGATGCCGAACTAGAACTAAGTGGAAGACGCAACGAATAGGTTATGCTTATGTTATCCGTTTGACTTATTTGCACCCCAAGTGTCTAACTATACATAGAAAAGCACACAGAGCTAAGCAGTAGTCGGTTGAATTAAAGTTTTCAGATGATTTAACACAGAAGACACGTTTCTTGTATACATAACCATACAGGTATTTGATATTAAAATCAAACTAACTCGAATACTAATATATGTAAACTACTTATGCATGTAAGAACTGTATTTCTCACATGTATTGCTTTACTTGGCTGTGGTATTAAAGCATTTGGGAACTGTGATACATAAGCAATTAACGTAACATAAACGGTGCATCGTTTGGTTAAAAAAATACAATATCTGCAAACTTGCTTAATGCTCAATGAAAATAATTATATGTGTGCCCTAATTGTTTGTTATAATACATGCTTGATATATGTCATAGTTATAGACCTCTATAATACCCCGTGTAACTGTTCTCTAGCATGGAGTTGTACATATCTACTTATATTAGAGTCCCATAAACGTACTAAATATACAATATCCTTTATTTCCCGCCCACACATGTTTAATGTCGTTAATATGAGCGGTCACGTATTTGTTGTTATGATTACAGTGGGTGACGGAGGAGAAGAAGGTATTCAGAGATCACCCAAAGATCCAGACGCAGACCTCGCCAGAATTGCCAGGGTATGTGTTGTCTTGAGTTGTATGTAATTGAGGGAAATGTGTGTCTTGTCCGATGAAGTAGCACTCACACCCTGAACGATAAATGTTCAAAACTTCAGAAAAGAGAAAAGTCTTTTATCAAAAAAAGGAGAAACAAAGTACTTGTTAGTTTTAACCGATGACACTATCAATTATGTGATTAATATAGTTATGTTCAATGTTTAATGGTTTCTGTCTTGTTTTCCTTCAGGAACTCGGTCACGAGGTAAGAGATGGAGACCTACCGGAAGACGAGGCCGCCAGGATCGCTGTGGCTAAGATGAACGAGAACCAATCACATGGCAAAGGCTGGTACCGGATTAATGCTACGCGTATGCTCACTGGTGGTCGGAAGTTGGTACCACGTGTCCTAAACAATTTCCAAGAGGTGAGATTTTGTCATGTGTTATGTTGAATTTTTTATTCGTTTTTATAACATCGCAAAGCTGGTGTAAGATTCTTCTCTGTAAACATAAACCGTTGTACACATATTATGTTTCACGCAAGTCTTGTATAAAGATGCATACACGCTACTAAAGCTTGGAGGGACAGAAATGGAAGCTGCAGCTTTTTGTTGTATATGTAATTTGTGATTTAGGAAACAGCTTGAAAGGCCATATTACAGTAATTCCCATCTTTATTTGGCTATTCATCTGCTACAAGTATGCATTTATAAGGTTTTCAGTCGAACACCATATTGCTAACATTTGCTACATAAATGCCAATACACATGTGCGACTATTGGGACTTCATGATATACATTTGCCATCGTTCCAATATGTCCCGGGGGTAGACGACAGACTTTATTTCCAATTTGAACTGTTTGTTACTAAACAGAATAGACAATGGTTAAACGTTATTTTTATCAATACAAACTCGTAATGAGAAAATTCTAGAACCAATGTAATGTTCTGTTTGACAGATAAATTATCTTAAAAGCAGTACGAAAAGAGAAAGTCTCACACTATACCATACATGACTTAGATGTGCTAGATGATAACTTAAACTATATATATATCTTCCTGAGGTTACACTATAAAGGGAAATAACTTCACATATACACTCCACATTGACTAATAGAAGCGTACATCAATTCTGCTGCCTCTGTAGAGTATTTATGGGTTTCCAGTATGAAGAATGAGTCACAGGAGAATAGGAACCATAGACTGTATTAGATGACAAATAACTACAAGCCTGTTAACTCCGTTGAGATATGTGATAGAAGAGTATTGATTGAAATGTTCAGTAGTTATGGTGACATATAAAGGACATTACTACACAGAACTTAACGAAGCTATTCACTTAAACATGGACTCCTTCGTCATCTGTACAATTAAACCTTCACCATTCTGGCATAGGCCATCATTATGTCTACACTACAGAGGATTGTCTAATTTGAGTTAATTGAAACCCGTTTAATCAAATATTGCCAGCATTCCTTCTAACTAATGACAGGTGTTTCGGGAGTTGGGAGCTAGTAGAGTCGACCGTACACTGTTCATTACCATACCAGATTAAACGTATTGTTTTAAAAGTATTGAGTTAAAGAATAACACATTTTGCACGGTTTTTACAGCAACCATACTCACACAGTGAACGTTTTAAAACCACTTTGTTACTTGCCAAACGATGTCTTGTGACGTGTGTTGTTTGCTTGGCATTTACTGTACGAGTATGAAGTCTGGTTTGTTATTTAAAGTTCAAGTTAATTAATAAATATTGCAGTTCTGATCACTTCGCCCAATAACACATTTAACCATAGATTCTCATTAGGTTTATGTTCACCAATGTGCCTTCTGTGGTCCCTGTATTTATGTTTAACTTTTCATTATGTTAGATTGCCATGCTAGTTTTTGTTGTTATATTATACGGATACTCCGCTACCATTATCCCATTCTCTCTGCCAATCTAACTATATATTATATCCATTCTTTTATTTCAACCGAAACCATCAAATTTTCATTGAGTAAGTATACCGAACTTTCGACTGGCTAGAGATCCATTTATCTCTTGATTTGCTGTATCTTTCTCTCTATCTAATTTTCCCCTGTGTATGTGTACAAGCTTGCTATTTCTACTGAATAGGCGACAACTTGCATAGTGTATGATTTCCGCCATTTTGTTTTTATGCTAATCGATTCACATCAAACATTTTTGTCGAATGGCAATCGCTTGCATTTCCGAAGCATGACGGACATTGCCGAGTGGTAACGTAAACTGACGATTGCTGTATGCAATTCTGTATTAAGCTTAGCATGAACTTGTGGCTACTTCGAAACGTCTCTTTATTTGAGCCTTTGGGTTCTGAAGCTTTGAATTAATTGTTTTTACCAGTGGCTTCAAATGCAAAACCCCCCATAAACAACAACATTTGTAGTGTCAACTTGTTTTATACATTAGCAACATTGATGGCAAGTCACTAACATAGACGTAATACTCTTAGTTAACATCTGTTCTGTCACCGCTTCAGTAGAAATGGCAAGTATTAGTGTTTTATCTATAGACCCTTTTACTGTAGTGTGTATTTGTTTCAAAGAACAATGCCTCAATTAACTGTGAACAATAGAGAAAGAGAGACACACAAGAACAAGCAACATTATATATACATATTGTAGGCATCAGAAACGTAGATCTTCCATAAGCAATGGTTATATTACATAAGATTCGAGGTTGCCACTTAAAACATACCTCTGGCTTAAAGACCAATGTGTACGGAAACATTGGGTTATGTCGTTTGTTTAACTCTTGGATCCGACATTTAGGACAATATATGAATGCATGCGCTGTTGAGAATCGCCCGCTCTTACTACTCAGACTTATTTTGTTGTGTTGTTTTTTGCACCTCAACTTATTACTTCGATTCAATAGCTTTACAAACAGTCACCGGAAGTATGTGTGTGAATAAACTATGCCCCTTTTGCACAAAACGTAGCATGATCAATATATACAGACAACCTTTATCTTCAACCGGAAGTTACCATTATTTCTAGACTGTTGTTTCTGATTGTATGCATTGCATTTCTCTCTTTAGGAATCCGACACAGTCTGGAATTTCAACTTCCTTACCCACACATTCTCTCTAAGGCGAGTCACGTGTGCTATCCCAGAAAACAGACTTTATAACATGGAACAAAGACCATATTAACACTGATCCTATACCTTGATCACGTACATCTATCTACCCCAGTACATTATGTTTCAGTTGTAGTTATATTTATTATTTCATTCATATTCTAGACCAATATCTAAACAATCATGAACATATTCTTCATCAAGAAAGAACCAAAGAAGCAGTTGCCCATACTCTCGATAGATACGCATACTCGTCTGCAATATTTATCCGCTTATGATGTCATTTCCTGTATCGTACATGTGTTCATACTTGCTTGAACCATTTCCAGTAACGCTTTATTACCATGTCTACGCTTTGTGTGCGATTGTCAATAGCCAATACTATCCAAGTCACATTAGAAAGTTCAATAAGTGTTCACGTATATACTGCTTTTGCTAAATAACCATTTCAGTTTTGCCAATTAAAGAAAGTTAATAAATCAACGTCAAGATACGTTTGGCGAACTTTAGTAAATGCAATTATTTCCAACAGTTGCCTTTGTATTAGCTTGTTTGTACAAAACGTCAACAATATTGCAAATCAAAGTCGTATATATTTTATTCATTTTTTTTGGTGTTAGTCTTCGGACGTCTTGTGTTTCAGTATGTGTGCGTGTGCGTGTGTGTGAGTGTTTTGCTCTAAATACCGAGTTATCTATACTTCACTGGTTTTGTAAATTGCTAAATGTGTGAAGTCACTGTTTGCGTTTAGTGTTTCTGGTTGAACCTTACTTTTCTATCTCTCGTTTCAACGCTTTTATAATTTTACTTTTTCAGTTTTCACACATCTTTCTGAAATACAATAATCACTTCGTTTCTATTTACGTTTACATACCCGCATCGGGACAAACATAGTATGACAAGAAATGAAAATAGGTTGTAGGTTCGTTTGTCAAGTATAAGTAAGACATACGAGAAGTTATTTGCACATTGAAATAATGTAATATTATTGAAATTGTTTCTTTGACCTATTCATATTGAAATCTATAAAACGCAGATCATGTAAGTACAGAAATGGATATATTAAAACGTATGTAATTGTTAAATGGTACACTTCTGTTGAGTGTTTGAGAAGGTTATAGTTCCCATGGTTTATCCACCACCCCTTCAGCAATCACGTATAACATAGTTGGTGCATTATATATCACGTGTTATAATTGCGTCATTTTTCGCCACTTCAGCTTTACGACAATATTCAGTTGAGTCCAGAAGAGCGTGCTGATAAGGATTTGGCCATAGTGTCGAAGGACCATACAGCTGGTGGCACTAAGGCAGTTGTCGAGTTCACAGCAGCCGCCGTCAGTGTGCTGGAAAACGAGGGTAAAGTGAGAATTGGACTAAGACGATTTGGAAGGAAAGACATACCATGTACCGTCCAGTAAGTAAACAGTAATGAGGGTTGTTAAATAGAAACATGGATAAAAAACACAACGAATACTCGGGAGAATTTTACAGGTCCCAAATCAGTGTCCTTCTTGTTATTTCTTGCTAGTAAGACAGACAATATACCTTTACCATTGTATCAGGATTGTATGAATGAACTGACACTATGCATTTATATGTTCCATAACGTTTTGGAAGTCTTCACATCAAGCATACACATACTTTTAAATTTGGCAAGAAGCCTATTTGATTAAGTTAACAAGAAAAGGCCTTTAAACAAGACACGTCCGTGGTATTTTTCAGTGTTGAGACAATTAACGGAACCGCGCTATCAGGTGAAGACTACAAGCCATTCAGTGAGCCCGTTTCATTTGCAAAGAATGAGGAACTACGACAAGTGTACATTGAGATTGTCGATGACTTTGAGTGGGAACCCGATGAGTTTTTCTTTGTCAAAATGAGCATTCCACACAAGGAAGACGGCAGCCACGAACATGTCGCCATTGGAAACGTCAGTATCAACCAAGTCACCATTATCAACGACGATGGTGAGTTTGGAATGTTTCTTGTCTGGTGACTTTTAAGTGTTATCGTTTACAAAGTGCAGCGAACTTAATACAACCATCTAACTTGTTCATTTTACATTAATTTAAAAGTTCCGTTAATCTCTCTCAACGTTAGATGATACCCGTGAGTATACTTGGTGAGCATTTATTTAGTTTAACATCAACCCGGATAATTACACTTGTATTCTCGTGGGAATTTACTTGTTATTGTGAAGCAACCTGACCCATTATTTACCGAAGTGCCTTCAATTTATGTTTCCAACGAAAATGTTATTTTGTTTTGCCTTTTACTTTCTTATGTTTATTCTCTGACAACCATCGTTTACACGTTTCATTGTTTTGCATTTAAGGGCCATCTTGTTTTAGCCAAACTTACTTTTTAAATTGTCAGAAATTGCTGGTTCAACTTTTGATATGTTTGCTGACTCAGCGGATTAGTTGTTCTGGAATCAGGGCAAATATTTATGGACATGTAATCAATTCGCTAAATTCATTAATTCAGAGCCCGGAAAACTCGAATTCGCTAAGCCGAGTTTGGTTGTGAAGGAAAGTTACTACACAGCTCGTATCCCTGTAAGTCGTATCAATGGTTGTGACGGTCACGTGAGTGTGAAATGGAAGACAGTGGACATCACAGCTAAGGAAGGCATCGACTTCAAGGGACGAGAGGGTGTACTGATCTTTGACAACCAGGAAATCAGCAGGACCATCGATATACCACTGTTCGAAAGCAAGGTAAG
>ENA-OREC01000206-OREC01000206.1-marine-metagenome-genome-assembly--contig:-NODE-206-length-18952-cov-84.550146_pt1 | contig 18952 bp, 17 predicted proteins | sample MGYA00248626_ERZ508543 | MGnify/ENA primary metagenome ERZ508543 (study PRJEB26211, sample SAMN05518279) | marine metagenome | isolation source: Puget Sound, Washington, USA | host: Bankia setacea...
GAAATAGTTGCACGAAATAGTTGCACGAAATAATAGTTTGCCTTGTCTAGCGATTGGGGCAGACGAGAATTGCGAGGAGCAGTTTTGGAACGCAAAATAGCGAGTCTGAGTGAAGTTGGTGTAGCTGCCGAAGCTAGTGCCGGTGCTCAGATAGACAAAATGTCTGAGATTCATAGATTCAGCAAAACTGAACTCGATCAGTTCAAAATACTGTATCAGGGCACCTCTAACACGCAAATGCTCAAGGTGTTTAGGGATTTACGGACGCGGGTATACAGCAGGGCTAACAGCCAGAATTTCATCTGTATGTTAACCTCCGTTATGCCCGATGGTGGTTGCTCCTATGTGACAAAGAATTTGTCAGCAGCCATTGCTCTGGACAAAACGCGTACATCATTGGTGGTTGACGCTAATTTTTATGCCCCGTCGATGGACGAGTTAGTTGTTGCAGAGTCTGAAGTTGGGCTTACGGATTATCTGGACAACGGTACTTTGGGTATTGAATCCATAGTTTACGCTTCTGGAATTCCGCGGGTTAGGGTGATTCCAGTAGGTGGGAATACCGAGGGAGCCACCGAGCGATTGTCTTCCCGTCGAATGCAAGCCTTTTTAAGAGAGCTGAAAGAGCGTTACCCCGACCGCTATATATTGCTCGATGCGCCTTCGGTGGGAGAGTATGCCGCTGAAGCGAGAATTATGGCTAGCCTTTGTGACTTTGTACTGTTGGTTGTTCCTTACGGTAAGGTGACCGAATCCCAGGTGCGTGCTAGCATCGACGCAATTGGAGAGGAGCGTTTAGCTGGTTTGGTATTTAATTACATGTAACCTTATTGGCCAATATTAAATGTGAAAAAGCCGACATAGATGTCGGCTTTTTTTTATCTGAATTAATCTGAATTGCTTTGTATATTGTATTTTTTCATCAGGTCGTAGAGCGTTGGGCGGGTAATGCCCAAAAGCTTTGCGGTAGCCGATATATTGTGTTCAGACATGGTGAGCGCACGTAAAATAGCCGCTCTTTCGGCGTTATACCGTACCTGGCGTAAATTTAGGTTGAGGCTGTCGCTGGATATCAAGCCTAAGTCCTCAGGTGTAATCTGTTTGGTTTCACACATTACAATAGAACGTTTTACCCGGTTTTCCATTTCACGAATATTGCCTGGCCACTGATAGGCTTCAATCGCTTCTGTTGCTTCGGATGAAAAGCCGGTAACAGAGGCTTTCATTTGTTCTATAAAAGTACGCAGAAAGTGGCGTGCGAGTAGCATTTTATCACCCTGCCGGTCTCGCAGCGGTGGTATCTGAATTTCCATTTCACAAATACGGTAGTAAAGGTCTTCCCTAAATGTTCCTTCTGCGACCATCTGTTGCAAGTGTTTATTGGTCGCGCATACTACTCGTACGTCCACAGGGATTTCTTCTCGGCCACCCACGCGCTCTATCACACGCTCCTGAAGAAAACGCAGCAGCTTGGCTTGTAGTGATAGAGGCATATCACCAATTTCATCGAGAAATAATGTGCCTTCGTGGGCGGTTTCAACTTTACCAATGGTGCGTTTGTTGGCACCGGTGAAGGCGCCTTTTTCATAGCCAAACAGCTCGCTTTCCATGAGGTTTTCGGGCACGGCAGCACAGTTAATGGCAACCATTCGCTTGTCTTTGCGTGGACTCAGCTTATGCAGGGCACGCGCTAGGACTTCTTTCCCTGTACCGCTTTCGCCCGTTAGTGTGCAAGTAACATCAGACGGAGCGAGTTTTTCAACGGTGCGGCAGATTTTCAGCATACTTGGGTCGCAAGCGATAACACCGTTTAGCGGTGCCTGCTGATTCTCCTGTGATCGACGGTGTTGCTCTTCTAGGTTGTGAATGTGATAGGCTCGCTGGAGTATCAGGTCAAGGGTTTCTGGATTTACCGGCTTTTGGTAAAAATCGTACGCACCCATGGCTACGGCTTTTACGGCGTTGTCGTAGTCGGCATTGCCGGTCATCACAATAATTTTTGCAGAGGGAGACAGGTTCGATATCTCTCGTATACACCGAAAACCTTCCTCGACACCTTCGTCGTCGGGCGGTAGGCCCAAGTCCTGTAAAATAATGGGGGGTTCGTGCAAGCGAATGGCTGTAATGGCATCTTTTCTGTCACCAGCACATATAACCTCGTATTGATCGAAATGCCAACGCAGTTGGCTTTGCAGTCCGAGGTCATCCTCAATAATGAGTAGCTTCTGTTTAGTCTCAGTCGTATTCATTGCGTGTCCGTTATGGTTGTCATCGCTGGCCGATTAACCCGACTATAGGGGAGCCGTTGCAAAATCCTGTGCGGCAGCTCACAGCAGAGGAAGTGTGATTATAAAGGTAGTGCCTTCCCCTGGTGAACTCTCTACAGCAATATTGCCGCCTAGGCTTTGCGCATATTCTCGGGCTTGGTACATACCAATACCCATGCCTTTACCTGTTTTTGTTGTTTCAAATGGTTTAAATAGACGCGACTGGATAAACTCGGTGTCCATTCCCAGGCCGTTATCTTCAATGTAAATACATGCGATATTGCCGTCTTGCTCAGTAGAGATATCGATAAATCCTTCTTCTGCCGTTGCGTCCTGTGCGTTTTGGATAATATGGGTGAAGACCATAATTAGGCTGTCTTGGTCGGCTTTAACTTTCCACTCTGGATCTATTGTTCGTAAAGTGGGCGGCGGGGTCGATTTCTGGCAGCGCTTTACCGCGTCAATCAGCACTTGCTTCATGGCTAGTATCGAAATTTCTTCTGGCTCGTTGTGTTGTAATTTGCGTAACAGGTTATTCATTCTGTTGACAGAATTATTAATGGTGTTAATTGCGTCCTCAACGAATGCAGGGTTGTCTTTGTGTTTTTCCGCGTTTTTAACTACTAGGGACTGTTGCGCAATAAGGTTTTTCAGGTCGTGCATAACGTAGGCTGAAAGCTTATTGAAGGCATCGAATTGCCGTGATTCAGCGAGCAGTTCCGATTGTTCGTGTCTTTCGAGATAGCTGGCGACTTGGCGGCCCACGGTTTTAACCAAGTCTAAATCTTCCCAGTTTAGGGTGGTGTTAGCTTGGGGGGCGGTGAGTGCAATAAAGCCTACTAAGCTACTTTCATTCAGCAGAGGCATTATCATCCATACCTCGTCGATCATTTCTACCCATTCCGGTAACAGGTTGTTATGTTGTGCTAGTGCTGCGCTTGGTGAGTTGGGGGAAAACACCCATTCTTGGGTGAGCTCTGCACAGAACTCACTGGAGTTAGGTTCAATCATTTCTGATACATCGATTGAAACATGCACCTGCTGGACTGGCACGAGTACTTTTCCACGTTTCACCCAGAGTGCACCACCATTACTTTTAAATAATTCGGCAACAACGGCTATCGCTCGGGCGTGTATCTCATCGGGTTCCGTTGGCTGTGACAGCTGATTAATCAATTTAAGCCATTCAGCTCGGTAATCGTATTTGTGGCTGAATAGGTGTTTATTTATCAGCACTTTCATTTTTTCCCGGGCGGTGCGCGAGGAAAAAACAGCGCCTACGGAAATTAAGCCGCAGGCGAGTAACAGTGTGTATATAACGGTGCCCCAAGTTCCGCCGTAGAGTTCTACGTAGTAGCCGCCGGCTGCAAGCAGGGTTAGGGATATACCGGCGATAGTGAGGGATGTTGTGTAGAAAGCAACAGGCCGAGAAAAAGTGATTTTGGCCGATTGCATTGACGTCATATTCAAAGCGACAACGCCAATCGTCATAAAAATGCTGGTGGCCATTGAGACGGCTGCGCGGGCTTGCCACAGATCGGAGTTTAGTTGTAAAAACACGAGGCTCTGGGAAAAAAGATAAGCGTCAAATATAAAAATAATGGCAAGGCTTAAGCTGAGTAGTTTTACCAGGCGGTAGTTGATGACATTTCGATATAGCTGCTCAACACCCAAAAGACCTGCGATAGAAAATAAAATACCTTGCCAGATGATGAAATGTTCTACCGAGATAAGCCGGGAGCTTAGCGTTGTAAGGTAGGTGGAAATGATCAGTGCGCTGGCTGCAGCAATGTATACGGGGTATTTGAATATTTTTGGTAGAGCATTGGAGCAAAATACTTCTGTGTTTCTGACAAGGGCAAATAGCCACAGGCTGTAATGAAGTGTTTCTGCAATATAAATATAGCTGGAATCTAGGCCGTGCAGCTGGTTGACAAGAGGGATAGATGAAAGCCAGATAAGGTGCCCGACGGCTGCGAGGGGGAACGACCAGTGGAGACGGGTGTTTTTATGTTGTGCAATTAAGGTGGCAGAGAGCACGAAAAATAAAAGTGCGGCACTTGCGAAGGCCGTCTGTGTAACGTTGCTAAATTCCATTTGTTGGCTCTGGTTCAGGCTTCTGCCACATGTCGTAGGTGGGCAATTATATACTGAGACGGCGAGCTAGCGCACAAATAGAAACACGCAGATCCAGAAAATAAAGAAGATCTCTGGCAGAGCCTGCTTTTGCCCCCCTGTTTAGGGGCGAAATACCGGAGTGTAGTGGGCTTACCCTCCGGTAATTAGGCGGTTTGCTGTAGGTGAGAAACAACCTTTTCCATAAGACGCTCGAAAAGTGGTCGAGAGTCGAGTGTGCGTGCCCGCTCAAACTGCATGTCATAGGCGAGTTGGCGGCGTGACTTCTCTAAAATCTTGAAGCCGAAGCGGTTGACGAAAATGTAGCTGTCAGCGTCTACTTTGCTACTTAATTTGCAGCGAACTTTCTTGCCGTTTTCTTCATCTAAATACTCTAGCCAAGATCCGATGGGAATATCTTTTGCTTCGAGGTAGTAACGATTTGAAAGTTGCTCATATCGGGATTGCTGTCTTTCCAGGGCGGTCATTTCTTCCCAGGACTTTTGCTGCGAGCCGCCTTTGCCTAGCGCATCTTTTTGGTCGCCAGTAAGGTCGGAATACTCTATGTCCTGCGCAGTGGTATCTGACAGCGATACAAGAATCTCTTCAATTGCCGCAACCTTTGAAGCCCTTGATTCGGGGTTGTCTATGGCTATTTCCAGCCCGTTATCAATACGCTGTAGAACTTCTGGTTGCAGGCGTTTGGCTCGGGATATAGAGCGATCGTCTGTATGGGGTTGGCATAACCAGATGATATCGGTAATTAGGCTTTCGGCTTCAATCCACTCTGTGCTGTCGTATCCTTGCTTAAGGTGCGTGATAACGAGCACCTGTAACCAAGTGTTGGTGAGAAAGGTGCTTACCGCCTCGGGTAGCTGGGCATTTTTCAGTTTGTTATACAGGGCTGCCTGTGCTGTGGCGCGCGCCTGGCGTATTTTAGATTTGCCTTCCTCCGCTTGAGTGGTTCGCTTTTCCACCAAGTCAGATTTACGCTTTTCCTGACTTATATCGTGCTCAAGTTCTTCGAGGAATTCTTCAAATACAGACGCATCTGCTTTATAGAGGCGGTTAATGGTTTGTACACCATCAGCAATTTTTCGGTACAGAGGATCTCGTTCGAGGGGTTTGCTCTCGTCGAAACTCAATCCAGCGCGAGTAACCAGGTTTACTAGTTTGCGAGCAGGGTGCTCGCTTTCGGTTAGGAATGATCGGTCGTGTAAGGCAATTTTCAAAATGGGAATCTGCAGCCTACAGATTAACGATTGCACGGCGAGAGGCAGACTGTTGTCCGAAAGTACATTGTCAAAAAACATTGCGATGAGGTTAATAATATCCTCGTCGGGTTGCTCTAAGGCTTGAGGTACTTCGGGGTCGCGTTTGGCCAGTAACTGGTTTACGACGTCTGTAATAATATTACGTGGTGCAACGGTGGATAATTGCCTGTCTACCAGTGGCTGTGATTTGGTCAGCAATGACGCCAGTTGTGGGGAAGCCATGATTGGCCCTGGGTTACTGGAGTACAGATAGTAGGTGTAAGGCCCCGTAGCTTTTGTGGCGCCGTCGGCACTTAAGGGAGCGTGGGTATTTGTTCTCGCCCCAGACATCAACGTACTTAAAGTATTTAGGTCGAGCTGAAAGTTGAGTGTGGGTTGTGTCAGCTGCTCGGGTAGCTGAGGTATCCCGGCATTATCACGCTCGAGCTTTTGCTCGGTGGACGATGGCCGCTCTGAAGAACTCGATTTATTCAGGTGGCGAGGTACCTTGGGGAGAATACCTGCGTCTAGCAGTACCTGATTGGCGTCAGCAAAGATTGGCCCTAACTGCTTGAGTACGTGCTTTTCGAACAGTTTGAACAGAATTAGCAGTGCTTTGATGTTGATGTCGAGCTGATTTTCACAAGCTTTGACAAAGGCCCCGGCCAGTTGTTGCGGATCTAGCGGGCTGTTGTCTTCATTGACCGGGATTTGTAGCAATAAGTGGTCAAGCCTTATCGTCAGCTCGTAGAGTTCTTGTTTGAAGTTTTCTCGGGTGCGGCTGGCCATGTTGCTTTGCGCGAGTTCAATCTCCAGCTGGTCACCTTCCACTATGGAAAGGTTACTTACGTCCTCGTCTTGCTCTTCTCGGGTGCGATTCACCTCGAAATTCATCAGTTCAGAGAATGAATTAATTAGCTCCTGCGCAAATGCGGTGGCTATGCCTCGCTTTTTAATGCGGACCTCACGCATGGCCTCGAAGTACAGGTTTTGTTCGTTATTGTTGGTGGCTCGCTTAGATAAGTCGTAAAAAAGGTCGTCCGTAGCGGAAAACATGTGCTCAAGTAAGCGCAGGGCGTTCTCGCTGGACTGATCGCGAATGTGCTCCAGCATTTTGGGAGGATGAGTGGGGCCCTGGTATCTCTTTCCTACTAGTTCGAGATGCTCGGGTCTGTCTTTCCTTGGCGCCATGAGTTAATGCTCGCTCTTTTAAACAATCCTGATCTTTGATTTTGATCACTAATGAGACCTGCTTATATTTACATGCAGGTTTTATTCCGAATTACATATTGGCTCCGAATGAATAAGCACTGCGTGACTTGCATCACGCTTTTCGGGGGCACACATTCTGGGCTAATTTGACGGTTGATGGTGAACGCCGTGCCAAGTATGTGCCTGCTTACCCTGAGAGCCCCGATTCATATGTCGGTACGCCCTATTAATACCATAAACCGGTTGAAAATTCGCCAGTTTAATAGCTATGACGTTGATTAAAAAAGCTACATTCAGTCTTGTTGGAACGCTTCTTGATTGGCGGTAGCTGGCTGCCCAGTTGTTAGTGGACTTATTTTTTTGCGAATTGTAAAAAAAATCGACTTGCGTTGGTGTGCGTTGTTACTCACTGTGCGTGCTCATATGGTCCAACCTACCCATCTATTACGGAGACAGCCTATAATGGCGCCTAGTAATTCCGTTGTGAGGGTAAATCCGTCTTGCCTGTCACGCTAATAATCTTTTTGGTCGGCGCATTCTGATGTTATTAATGATCGATAATTATGATTCATTCACCTACAACGTTGTTCAGTATCTTGGCGAGCTTGAGGCTGATGTTGTTGTGGTTCGTAATGATGAGCTTTCTCTGGAGCAAATAGTGGAGAGGCGACCTGAAAAAATTGTAATTTCCCCCGGCCCTTGCACCCCCTTTGAGGCCGGTGTATCGGTTGATGTTATACGGCATTTTGCCGGTAAAGTGCCTCTTTTCGGTATATGTTTGGGCCACCAAAGTATCGGTCAAGCATTTGGCGGGAAAATAGTACGCGCGCGCGCGGTGATGCATGGCAAGCTGTCAAAAATTTACCATAAAGGCGAAGGGGTCTTTAGTGGTTTGGTTTCGCCCTATACGGCGACTCGCTATCACTCGCTTGTTATTGATAAGGCAAGCCTGCCGGATTGTCTTGAAATTACCGCTTGGACGCAAACCGACGATGGCGAAGTGGATGAGATTATGGGGGTGCGTCATCGTGAGCTTTCGGTAGAGGGTGTTCAGTTTCACCCTGAATCGATTTTGAGTGAACATGGGCACAGTTTGCTGAAAAACTTTCTCGACACTCCAGCTAAATAAAACCTCTCGTTAAAAAATAATAGGCAATGACCATGAATATCCAGCAGGCACTTTCTAGGGTGGTGGGGGGCGAGAGCCTCTCGCAGCAAGAAATGACCAGTGTTATGAAATCTGTGATGACCGGCGAGGCAACGCCAGCGCAAATTGGTGGTTTACTGGTGGGCTTGCGCATGAAGGGCGAGTCTCTGGACGAAATTACGGGTGCCGCCATCGTTATGCGCGAGCTGGCTACTAAGGTTAACGTGGGCGTAGAAAACTTGGTGGATACCTGCGGTACTGGCGGTGATGGTGCGAATTTATTCAATGTCTCAACCGCTTGTGCTTTTGTTGTTGCGGCTGCGGGCGGCCATGTTGCCAAACATGGTAATCGCTCGGTTTCCAGCTCTACGGGAAGTGCGGATGTCTTGGAGGCGGCGGGTGTAAACCTGTCCATTTCTCCTGAGCAGGTGGCTAGGGCCGTTAAAGAGGTGGGCGTTGGCTTTATGTTTGCTCCTGCCCATCACGGTGCAATGAAGCATGCAATTGGCCCAAGAAAAGAATTGGCAATGCGCACAATATTTAACATGTTGGGGCCAATGACCAACCCTGCGGGGGTAAAGCGGCAGGTGATCGGCGTCTTTGATGCCTCCCTTTGTCGACCGATGGCGGAAGTGTTAGCGAGATTGGGTAGTGAGCATGTGATGATTGTGCATTCAGTCGACGGTCTGGATGAGCTATCGATTGCCGCGAAGAGTCATGTTGCGGAACTTAAGGGCGGGGTGGTAACAGAGTACATGCTCGATCCGGTTGAATTGGATGTGGCTGAGACTGACTTGGAAGGCTTATCGGTTGAGAGTGCACAGCAATCACTCGATTTAATCAAATCGGCTTTTGCTGGCGCGGGTTCTGCATCGGCCAAAAAGGCGGCTAAAATTATAGCGTTGAACGCCGGCGCTGCAATTTACGTTGCTGGGTTGACGGGCTCTATCGCTGCGGGTGTCGCAATGGCTGAAGATATGCTTTCAACCGGTGCAGCAACAGAGAAGTTGAAGGATCTTGTCGAATTTAGTCAAGTTTAGTGAATTTATAAGTGTGAGAAATCTTGTGTCTGATACACCAACCATTTTAAAAAAAATAATTGACCGAAAGCATGAGGAAGTTGCCGAGCGCTGTCAGTCGGTGAGTATTTCCCAGTTAGAGGCTGTGGCTGCTTCTTTGTTGCCTGCTCGTGGGTTTGTTGCTGCAATTGAGGCGAAAATTGCGGCGGGCCAATCGGCTGTTATCGCCGAAATAAAAAAAGCGTCTCCCAGTAAGGGCGTTATTCGACCCAATTTCCGGCCTGCGGATATTGCACGCAGCTATGCGAATGCTGGAGCGGCTTGTTTGTCAGTATTAACAGACGTCGATTTTTTTCAGGGTGCCGATGAATACCTCAAGGCTGTGCGCGCTGAAGTGGATTTGCCGGTAATCCGCAAGGATTTTTTGGTTGATCCATATCAAGTGTCAGAAGCGAGAGCAATAGGCGCGGATTGTGTGTTGTTGATCGTTGCAGCTTTAACTAAGACGCAATTGCACGAGTTAAATGAACAAGCGTTGGCTCTTGGGATGGATGTACTGGTGGAGGTTCATGACCAGAGGGAGTTGGAGTTGGCGTTAGCGTTACCCAATAAGCTCATTGGTATTAATAATCGAAATCTGCATACGTTTGATGTTTCGTTGGATGCTACGTTTAACCTGTTAAGTGAGATACCAGAAGATAAAATTGTTGTTACGGAGAGCGGTATATTGGCGAGAGAGGATGTGGCCGCTATGAGAGCGCATGATGTGAATGCTTTTCTTGTGGGCGAATCATTTATGCGTGCAAATGACCCAGGTGAAAAGCTAAGAGCGTTGTTTGAGTAAGACGAGTAACGCCTACGGTGTATTTGCACACGGTAGGCGTTATTAATTCAAGTATTTTATCGGGTACCAAATACCACCATGGTTTTACCCTTGACAGAAACTAACCCCTGATCTTCCAGTGTTTTGAGAACGCGGCCTACCATTTCGCGTGAACAGCCAACAATTCGTCCGATTTCTTGCCGGGTAATTTTGATTTGCATACCGTCCGGGTGCGTCATTGCGTCGGGCTCTTTACATAGATCTAGTAAGGTGCGGGCAACGCGGCCGGTTACATCAAGGAAGGCTAAGTCGCCCACTTTTCGTGTGGTGTTTCGCAGCCTGCGGGCCATCTGGGTACCGAGGGCGAAGAGGAACTCAGGGTATGCTTCGGAAATTTCCTGAAATTTAGAATAGGATATTTCTGCGATTTCACACTCAGTCTTGGCTCTTACCCAGGCGCTGCGATTGTCTTGTTCGTCAAACAGGCCCATTTCACCAAAGAAATCGCCGTCGTTTAAATAGGCGACGATCATTTCGCGGCCTTCTTCGTCCTCAATGAGAACGGTGACAGAGCCCTTAATTATGTAATAAAGAGAATCGCTTTTATCTCCGGCGTATATAAGCGTGCTTTTTGCCGGATAACGGCGTCGGTGACAGTGAGCCAGAAAATCATCCACATTATTAATGTGGCGTGTCAGTGATACAGCAACCAAGTTAGTACCCTCGATTCTTCGAAAAAGCTATTAAGCAGAATGGCGATAATTACGCCCATGTGGCGTGCATATTTTCTTAATTGTTTTTATTAAATGTGAGTCACGCAACCTACAGGAGTATACCCTGTTAAATTGAGGAAATTGAATACTTTATGGAATTTCATTACGGAATTGAGTAACGAATATGGAATTTCGAGTAAAGTTAGCGCCGTTTCACGGTTTTTATGCGCATTTCAAATTAGCGCTAGGCCAGCTAGGAATTGTGGTAATCTTGCCGCCCCTTAAATGGCTGGATGTGGCGCGCCAAGATGGCTGCGCGCGTTAAAAACATTAGATTAGTAAAGTTGGATCGACATATGAAAGCAACAGTTAAATGGGTCGATGGGGCCTGTTTTTTAGGTGAGTCGGGTAGTGGGCACTCTGTCGTTATGGATGGCCCCGCTGACCATGGTGGGCGAGACATTGGGGTTCGGCCTATGGAAATGCTGCTTTTGGGGTTGGGCGGGTGCTCAAGCTTCGATGTAATGAGTATTTTGCAGAAGTCCCGCCAGGTTGTGGAAGATTGCCGTGTTGAAGTTGAGGCTGAGCGCGCTGATGCTGTGCCAGCCGTATTTACCAAGATTCATCTACATTTTGTCGTTGCTGGAAAGGCTTTGAAGGAAACTCAGGTCAAGCGGGCCGTGGAACTTTCGGCAGAGAAATACTGCTCAGCGTCTATTATGCTGGAGGCCGCCGGCGTTAACATTACCCATACTTACGAAATGATTGATACTACTGCTGTATAAGCGGGCACGGTGGCTGGTAAGTAACAGGCCTAAATTGAGCGCGCTATATACGGTAGCTGGTTTGTGTCATCGCCTTTGAAATCGTGGTCATAAAGGCTTTGATGGGGCCAGGGAAAGCAATTCCCCCTGCATCCAGAGCTGTATGTGCGTGCTTGGCCTCATCGACCAGCATTTGTTCTACTATGGCTCTAGATTCGTAATCGTATTCTGGCAGCTCTTCGAGGTGTGCCTGTAAATGTCCGCAAACCTGGTCTTCGGTTGCGGCGACAAACCCCAAGCTAACCCTATCGCTTATTAATCCCGCCGTAGCGCCTATGCCAAAGGAAAGCCCGTACCATATTGGATTCAGCCGGCTGGTATGGCTCCCCAAGCTATTTAAGCGTTCTTCACACCAAGCAAGGTGGTCGATTTCTTCATCGGCGGCCAGCTCCATTTCTTCTCGCACCTCTGGTAGCTTAGCGGTAAGCGCCTGGCCTTGGTAAAGCGCCTGTGCACAGACCTCTCCAGAATGATTCACCCGCATTAATCCGGCTGCATGCTTGCGCTGGTCTTCGGTTAACTCTAACGAGGGTGTTTGCGTGGCTTTAGGTGTTTCGCGCGTTAGGGTTTGGGTTCCCGGCGTAAGGGTGCGCAGTGCTCGATCGGCTCCACAAATTAAGGAGTCTATTAGTGAAAGGCGACGCTGGGCCATAAGCATATCTCGATTAAAATGGGTGTTCGATACAGGTACACTACCGATAAACCTGAACCGTCGATCAAGGATTACATGAATAATAACGATTTAAAACTGATACTCAATACTCAGGCTTCATTGATTGTGGTGGAAACATGGGACGAAACCCGCTCGGTGGACCTGCTGCAGAACTTTTTTCGTAATGCGAGCCTACCTGCATGGCGCTGGAGCGTCACCGAGGGGCTGTTCCCCTTGGGGTTTGGGCTGGAGTTGGCAAACCCGGAGCAGTATGCTGAACCGGAGAACGTGCTGCGTTATATCAAAGAATACAGAAAGCCGGGCGCTTTTGTGCTTTGTGACCTTCATCCGTTTCTTGAAACGCCGAAAATCATTCGTTTACTCAAAGATATTGCCTTGAGCTATAGCCAGTCGCAGCATAAGTTGGTGTTGGTGAGCCATCGCCTGCAGTTGCCGCCTGAATTGTCCCGGCTGGCGGTATCGGTGTCTTTGTCCATGCCCAGTGAAGATGAAATTTTGGGTATTATTCGTGAGCAGGCTCGGATTTGGGGCGATAAAAACCGAAAAGCAAAAATTAAAACCGATAATCAAACGCTACAGAAGCTAGTCAATAACCTCAAAGGCCTGCCTCATCAGGACGTTCGTCGGCTGGCCTATGGGGCAATAGCCGATGACGGCGCCATTACCGAGGACGACCTTCCTGAGGTAACGAAAGCCAAATTTGCGCTGATGAACATGGAGGGGGTGCTGCATTTTGAGTACAGCACGGCTCATTTACGTGATGTTGCAGGTCTTTATACCCTTAAAAAGTGGTTGGAGAACCGTCGCGAGGCGCTTTCCAGCGAAGACAGTAAACTTGACCCACCAAAAGGTGTGCTTCTTTTTGGTGTTCAGGGTGGCGGAAAGAGTTTGGCGGCAAAAGCGATAGCGGGGGTATGGGGGCTACCGTTGCTAAGGCTGGATATGGCGGCGTTGTTTAACAAGTATATTGGTGAAACAGAGCGTAATTTACGTGAGGCGCTAAAGCTTGCCGACCTTATGTCTCCCTGCGTTCTTTGGCTTGATGAAATTGAGAAGGGCATGGCGGATGGTAGCGATGACAGTGGCATGCCTAAGCGTCTGCTTGGCACCTTGCTCACATGGATGGCTGAGCGTAAAAGCCGGGTTTTTATGGTTGCGACCAGTAACGATATTAGTCAGTTGCCGCCGGAGCTTATGCGTAAAGGTCGATTTGATGAAATCTTTTTTGTGGATTTACCCGACAGTCAGACGCGCTACAGTATTTTTTCTATTCATCTGGAAAAACGGGAGCTCGAACCGGCCCACTTCAACTTAGATGCGTTGGCGCAGTTGAGTGATGGCTTTACCGGCGCTGAAATAGAGCAGGCCGTGGTTTCGGCAACCTATAGTGCCGCCGCGAGGGGGCGTGACATATGCGATGAGTTGTTACAGGAGGCTATCCAGCAAACCCAGCCGCTCTCTGTGGTGATGGCGGAGCGTATGGATGAGTTACGCGCTTGGGCGAAAGAGAGGGCTGTGAGGGCGAACTAGGGGGCTGTGTTACCTTGCTGCACGCTATAGGCAGGGGTGCTTCATTAGCCCTTGTTGTTCAAATTCTTCACGGGAAAACTCGAAATAGCGGCCGTCGCCACGGCCAAACCAGCAAAGTTCCTTCGTAAGGTGCAAATGCCATAACTCCTGGGTGTCTGGCTTTTTGCCAACAAACGCTTTGGGCGATAGTACTGCCGTATTGATGCCGTCAGCATCGCGCGCCGATGGGTACCAAAAAAAATCGGCCCCGGCTTGGCGTAAATGACTGCCTAGTTCTTGGGTGAACCGCCAGCTGTCAGAATATGTGAGTACTTCTCGTATGTCAGAAAAGACACCGGTACACAGGTTGCAGCCTTTTTGGCTTTTAAGGCGTATGGAAAATAGTGTACGTGAGTCTTTGATTTCGGCGAGTTCACCTATGGTTTCTGGCCCTTGTTGGAAAAGCCAGAGATATACGGCCGCTTCGATCAGTGCGGTCTTTTTGTGATTGGCAGCGTAAAAGATACCTTGCTCCCACTCAGAACCGTAACGGGAGCCATATTGCAGAGGTGGGTAGCGGAACGGTGTTGCCAGCAGGTATGACAGGCTTTCACAGCCTTCGGGCAGCGGTGGTTTACTGCTGTCGAGTAGCTGCTCCAGTCGAAGCTGCTCTTCGGCGTTTTTGGTGATTGCGCGAGTGGCGGCGGTCTCCTGTGTTTCCACCACTCGCCAACATAGGCCTACTAGGGGGGTAAGCTGTTGTTCCAGTGTTTCTACACTGGGAATGTTTGGCATCTAAATTTTGCCTCGCATCGCATCTAGGTACCAGATAACTCGCCCAAGTCCCATAGCCGACTGAATAAGCTCAACCGGTTTCTCGTTGGCGAGGTGGCGGTTGGGGGTGGTCATCCAGTGCTTCATCGCCTGTTGGTTTCCCCCGAGAATGGCATAGAGAGAGCGATAAATACGGATAACGAGAAGAGCCAGTTCAAAAGCTTTGCTACTACTTGAAATGGCTTCATCGTTTGCGAGATTGTCGGTCGCTCGCTTCTTCATGCGTGCGATAGTCGCTCGAGATACGCCGATGGCCGCCGCCGTTTGTTCCTGCGTTACACCGAGAAAGCGGCTGGCTTCCATTAAGCTATTGGCCACTATAGCGCTATTACTGGGGAGAGTGTTTACCTTCATTGCCGACCTCATCTGAAACGTTTCTTGCCGTAATTGTGTCAAATGAGGTGTTTTCGTGCAAGTTTTATTCTATGTCGAAAGTGAAGGAGCCGCTGAGATTATCTCCGGTTTCGGTTGATAGGTTGAAGCTTCCGGCGGCGGAAAATTCACCAACGGAGTCAATGGTCACACTTCCTGCCGTGGCTGCTACATAGAAGGGGGTGTCAGTAGTGCCGCCGAACTCAACTGAAGTAAGAATCGCTGATGCATTTACAGTATTTAGATTCTCATGGCTGCCAACGGTATAGGTACCTGGAGTGACGGAGTCGCCGAAACTCATTTCCAGTGCCAGCCTGCCGCTTTCATAGGGTACTGCGAGTGTAATAACCCCTATGCGGCTGGGTGGAATCTCTTCCCCGCTGTCTAGGTTGGTTATCTCTGTATAGATGTCACTGTTAGATGCACATACGCCGCTAGTCGCATTTAAATCTGTGTATTGGTCCGAGGTGAAGGTGAGCGTGCCTTGGTTGAACTGGCTTTCATTCGACATTAAAGCGAGGTCCATTTGACCCAGTTGTTCATTCTGGAACGCAAAAGTAATGCGGTAGTGATCATCGGTTACGAGAAAATAGCGGGTATCAATCTCGGTATCACACTGCCAAAACTCGGCGAGGCCAAAATCTTCGCTATTGGACAAATTGAACGTTAAGCAAAACTCGTCTCCTTGTTTTGGTGAGTCCTTGAATGGGCGCTAGTTGGTTGTGACCGTCAATAGATTACACCTCAAGTGCTTAATTGGTTCAAACAATCATTGCGGCGGAACGAGGGAGCCAAAAGTTTAGTGGGGCTTGTGGCGGTGTTCTGGAGTGGGTCGATGTTGAGACGGGAGGTTGGAGCAGGTTTATGTCGTTTGTCAGTCTGGCAGAGTAAAACCAGACTGACAAAAACTATTCAACAATTGCCAGAGGGAGGGATTATTGCTCTGTTTCTCTTGCGATTGCTCGGTAGGCAATATCTGTTCGCATGTAAACATCTTCCCAGTGGATGTTGCTGGCAAGTGTATAGGCGTTTTTCTGTGCTTCGGTAACGGTGTTACCCAGCGCGGTTGCGCATAACACTCGGCCGCCATTGGTAACCACTTTCCCGTTTTTCAGTGAAGTGCCAGCATGGAATATTTTTGCATTTTCGGACTCGCCGTTTCCTAGGCCTTCGATTAATTTACCTTTAGCGTAACTGCCAGGGTATCCACCTGCCGCTAAAACCACGCCAACTGAAGGCCGAGAATCCCACTCGGTGTCGCAGGTATTCAGGGAGCCATCTAGAGCTGACTGGCAAAGTTCAACGAGATCTGATTTTAAGCGAAGCATAATCGGTTGAGTTTCCGGATCGCCAAATCGGCAGTTATATTCGATAACTTTTGGCGTGCCATCTGCGTCGATCATTAACCCGGCGTAGAGAAAGCCGGTATAGCTGTTACCTTCTGCTGCCATGCCGCGTACGGTGGGCATAATGACTTCGTCCATAATGCGCTGATATATGTCGTTTGTGACCACAGGAGCGGGGGAGTAGGCGCCCATCCCGCCGGTATTTAAGCCTGAATCGCCATCACCCGCGCGCTTGTGATCTTGGCTGGTGGCCATAGGCAGCACATTTTTACCGTCGGCAATAACAATAAAGCTGGCTTCTTCGCCTTGCAGGAATTCTTCTATTACCACCCGACAACCAGCTTCACCGAAGGCATTGCCGGAGAGCATGTCGGTTACCGCGTCTTCTGCCGTTTTTATATCGTCAGCCACGATTACACCTTTGCCGGCCGCCAGGCCATCGGCTTTGACAACAATGGGGGCACCCTTTTCTTTGAGGTAGGCGAGCGCGGGCTCTAGCTCGGTAAAGGTTTGATACTCGGCCGATGGAATATTGTGGCGAGCGAGGAAATCTTTGGTAAAAGATTTCGAGCCTTCTAGCTGCGCTGCACCCTGTGACGGGCCGAAACAAGCTAAGCCTTCGGCTTGAAATTTATCTACTATACCTTCAACCAGTGGAGCTTCAGGGCCAACAATACTCAGGTCGATGTTGTTGGTTTTGGCAAACTGAATAAGCTCTTCAAATGCCATAATGTCGATAGCAACATTTTCCATTTTGTTTTCTGTTGCTGTGCCTGCATTGCCGGGAGCAACGAACACTTTTTCTACTTTAGGGTTTTGCGCAGCTTTCCAGGCGAGTGCGTGCTCTCGACCACCGGAGCCTATTACCAGTATTTTCATTTGTTATTGTCCGATTGTGACGTTCCCGCCGAAGCGGGAACGATAATTTATTGCTGGATTCTCGTTACCTTAAAAATGCTTCTATTTAGTGACGAAAATGACGCATGCGTGTAAACACCATGGCCATACCGTGCTCATCGGCAGCGGCGATAACCTCGTCATCACGCATGGAACCACCGGGCTCGATAACGGCCGTAATACCGGCGGAGGCGGCGTTATCAATACCGTCACGGAAGGGAAAGAATGCATCGGAAGCCATGACCGATCCCTTTACCTCAAAGCCTGCATGCTCAGCTTTTATCGCGGCAATACGTGCGGAATTAACGCGGCTCATTTGCCCTGCACCAACACCGATAGTTTGGTTGTTTTTGGCGTAAACAATGGCATTGGATTTAACCAGTTTGGCTACCTTCCAAGAAAATAGTAGGTCGCGAATCTCTTCTTCTGTTGGTGGGCGCTTGGTGACAACTTCCAAGTCGGATTCGGTGATCATGCCGTTGTCGCTGTCTTGTACTAGCAGTCCGCCGTAAACGCGCTTGTAGTCGAAAGAGTGGGCGTTTTGTGTTTGCCATTGGCCGCATTCGAGTAGGCGAACGTTTTTCTTGGCGCTGACAATTTTACTGGCTTCGGCAGAAACCGAAGGGGCAATAATTACTTCAACAAATTGTTTTTCCACAATGGCTTTTGCGGTGTTGGCATCTAGCGGCTGGTTAAACGCAATGATTCCACCGAAGGCTGACTCTGGATCGGTTGCGAATGCCTTTTCGTAAGCCTCGAGAAGTGATTCGCCTAGTGCAACCCCACAGGGGTTTGCATGTTTAACGATTACGCAGGCCGGAGCTGTAAATTGCTTAACGGTTTGTAGTGCTGCGTCGGTGTCGGCAACATTATTGAACGAGAGCTCTTTGCCTTGCAGTTGTTTTGCTGTGACTATGCTTGCGTCGGTGCAATTTTTTTCTTTATAAAATGCAGCTTGTTGGTGTGGGTTTTCACCGTAGCGCATACCTTGAATTTTTTCGAACTGTAGGTTAAATGTGCGCGGAAACTTTTCTTCGCCAGCGTTGACCTTCTGGCCGAGATAGTTGGCGATGGCTCCATCGTATGCAGATGTGTGCTCGAAGGCCTGCACAGATAAATCGAAGCGGGTGTCTCGGCTCAGGGAGCCACTGTTGTTCGCCATTTCTTCGAGTACTTTAGTGTAGCTGTTGGCGTTCACTACTATAGCCACGTCGTTAAAGTTTTTTGCGGCTGCGCGCACCATTGTTGGGCCACCGATATCGATATTTTCAATAGCGGTGGGTAGATCGCAATCGGGGTTGGCAATGGTTTGCTCAAAGGGATAAAGGTTCACCACTACCATGTCGATTGGGTTGATGCCGTGTTCCTGCATCACGCTGTCGTCAATGCCTCGGCGCGCGAGGATACCGCCGTGTACTTTGGGGTGAAGGGTTTTTACTCGGCCGCTCATCATTTCTGGGAAGCCCGTGTAATCGGAAATTTCGATTGCCGGAATACTGTTGTCCCGTAAGAGTTTGTATGTACCGCCGGTAGACAGAATTTCAACGCTTTGTTTGGTTAGCGCTGCGGCAAATTCAACGATGCCGGTTTTGTCGGAAACACTAATAAGTGCGCGACGTACAGTTACGTAGTCTGAGACAGTTGTCATGGGTGGGTGCGTTCCTGTTAAAAAGGAGTTTATCTGTTGGTAACTACCGTGCCGGAGCCGCTTCGAAACAGATTATGCCGGTTAAAGGGCTGTTGTAGAGGGCTACTGGGCAGGTTCCGGAAGTTGGTTGTTGCATCGAGCAACGCCTTAACCAGCATTGTTAGGTTTAATCATGATGGCGAAAGTGTTGCCTGAATGGACAGCCGGTTAGCACTGGCTGCCCTTTACACTTAAATATGTTTTAGGGTTTAACTGTTAAAGCAGGCCGTACTGCTTCAGTTTTTTTCGCAGTGTGCCGCG
>ENA-OREC01000207-OREC01000207.1-marine-metagenome-genome-assembly--contig:-NODE-207-length-18943-cov-13.942860_pt1 | contig 18943 bp, 13 predicted proteins | sample MGYA00248626_ERZ508543 | MGnify/ENA primary metagenome ERZ508543 (study PRJEB26211, sample SAMN05518279) | marine metagenome | isolation source: Puget Sound, Washington, USA | host: Bankia setacea...
ATTCTTGAGAAAGAGCCAGTATTTCCCTTTTCAAAGTTGAGTGCTAAACAAGGGAACTACTGGTACCATTTTTATAACGTCGTTTGTATGACGCGGTCCTTGACTGGGGATTGAACCCGGGACCTCCTGCACTCGATGCCGGCACTCTACCACTAGGCTATCGAGGAGGCGGTGGTGATAGTATGAACTTGTGTAAAATGCGATGCTGATGCTATTAGCTTTTGTAACATATAAGCGAATATAATGCATCACTTATGTTGCTGAACAATAAACGCAACAATATCTTAAAACATTAAATTGTTCGTGCAATGCACAATGAACCATTACATTACATTACATTAAATTACATGTCTAATATCTCAAGAATCATGAGAATTATATGTACACAGTTGGGACAGAAGAGTTATTTACTAAAGGGAATGAACTCATAACATTATATTTAGAGCATGCTATTAAGGTTCTCTCCCTTTACATAAAACTTCTCATTTCATCTTATTGCAAGCGAAATTCAGCGAGTAATGTCAACATGTTTAGTCACAAGCACAACAACAAAGCATGGTTTAAAGATACTGCTATGTTACACAGAAGGAAAAAATACAAATGAAAAAATATATTAAAACTGTAATAACTTTGTAAGCAGCTTTGAGAATAGTGAATCCTAGCGTATTGTAAGAGATACATGACTCGTAAGCTTTGCGGTAACCAGTATACATACAGTAGATCTGGAAATAATCTGTTATCTCTCATAACAAAAATTCTCTCTTTACAAGATTTGTTTAGCTTCTTTGATGACTTAAATGAATTATTGTCACTATCCATCACGTGCCTTTCATGCTTAATTAAATCTTCTTTTCAAAGACTCAGAGATGCATCTTCGTGATTTTACTAAGATTCTAGTTTTGTTTATCTTTTTTGTCATTACTTTTTGCACTTGAGGCTGAAAGATAGGGCACAGATTTGAACATATTTACGATCTGTTAACTTATCTATGCCTTATTACATCAAATTTTAATAATTTCAGCTGTTTTATCTAGATTCGGTTATCGTGTGATGCAGTTGCACCTCAGGTGTGAAGAGGTAGATTCCAATCAGCCAATCAAACCTCTCGGCGGCCATGTTTGTTTTGTATTTCATTCTGACAGCCGCTTTGATATTTGATATTGCTCTCTTATCTCTGGCCAATCAGAATCGAGAACTACGGTCAAAGGTGTGAGGTTATGCGATAAGCTCCTCCCTCTGACCTAAATCAGATATAGTACGGTACACAATGTAAAGCTGGGAAAAGCATTAGTAGAAAACACACGGCCTCTAAATTGGACCTAATTTGATTTTGAGGCGCTAAATTATTGCTGATTTGCAAATGAAATGGAATATATCGACAGTTAGAAATGGAAGGATAATGAGGAATATTGTTTTGGAATGATACATGGCTAATGGGGGTTCATTCTTACTCCACAGACCAAAAACCCAACGGAAGGTACAGTGTTCGGACATTTTGGAAGAAAGCGAGTGCAACACATTTGTGTGGAAAGCGTGTCATGGAAAAACAGAGATGTGTACCCGTGTTTCCCGATATGGCCGGGTGTCGCTTCTCCTGACGTTGACAACGCTGGCAATATTTCTGCATACAGGTAATCTTTCGTTTATTGGTGTGACCTAATGTGCTTGCATAGTGATAACACCTTTACGCGTTGTGTATTCGGACAGTGTATACATGTCGGCCTGTGTCAGCGGGTTACTACACCGCTCGTGACCTTGCATTAACACCTGCTTGCTTTAATTGAATCTTATTAATTGTTGCAGAATGAGATTTATTAGAGATAGACGATGATACTGATTGGTATTAATGCTTTATTATCGTTGGCATGTACAGTATCTTAAATATGTAGACTCGATGAATAATATTTCAATCATGATGCGGATTTATTTTTATTCTGAGATACACTTTCATTGAGGTTGTTTTAAGGAAACATTTCAATCTACACACGGTTCTATGCAGGCAATAGCTTACCCCCTCTACACACAAGGCATGTATTATTAACGGTACCACATATTCAGTTCATAAACATGTGTTCTCTCTACAATAGTGTTCTATAACAAGCAACATACAGTGTTTCAATAGTATGAAAACAATCGATGAACCAGACCTTACCTCAAACAATTGATCACTAATATATAAGAAATATGATGGATTCTGTACATAGAAAATCATACATGTTACACTTGTCCAGGGCAGAATCATCAGTCCTTAATTATTTCTTCTTTTTTATATTGAAAGGTGGCCAATATGTAACTATAAGAACCTATTTATAACTATAAACACAAGTTAAAAGTTTTCATTGAAATTGTGCTATTTGAATTTAATACAAATCTACATAGTATACTTGTTTCCTTTAGCCATTAATGATTTTGGAGCCATCATGCTACCAGTATAAACATATATATATATATAGATAGACATATATATAACCAGTTTGTGTACTCATTCAATACAGTAAGAAATTTAGTAAATCTAGGATAATTTTAGAACTTGTATACCATCTAGATTGGATAGTTCACTTTTAAGCAGTGTAATTAAATGGAAGTTGTTTTTTATTTACAGTAAGTGGATGTGATGTGGATGGATGCTGGAAGAAATATCAGGCAGCGTCTATGGCATTACACCAACAAAATAACAACAGAAACTCAGATATGACTGAAACTAATCTACAGTGTACAAGTCTACGTACATACTGGAGCTGTCTAGAAAGTCTACATGGTTGTAAAGGAACCATAACTTATCAAGGTTCAAAAAGAGTGGTTAGAAAACAATTAAATGACAGGAATTGTGCAATGACTGGCCCTGTGTATGAAGTTTCAAAGACTGATGATGTAGTGCTCCCACCAGATGAATTGTGTACTTATCGTGGAGCTAAAGAATATAAATATTGTGGATTGTTTGGTGATCCACACATACGGACGTTTAACAATGAACATCAAACATGTAGAGTGAAGGGAGCATGGCCCCTTATAGAAAATGACTATTTAGTAGTGATGGTAACCAATGAATTTGTTTCATTCTCAGAAGGTGCTACAGCCACCACTATGGTAAGTACTAGATGACAGAACTTCTTTTTGTTATAGTTTCTATGTGTAAGAGCTATTTAGAATATAGTTAAAACTGTTAGTCATTTACATATATAATATAAGCTTAGAGCGAGGTGACCGTTTTATCAATAGTCCTCAGTGTACTTATTGTACTAAAGTATGTATACAGTTTTATCATACCAACATGAGATATCAGTCTTACTCTTAGGACACTTGAATGAAACAGCATCTAAAGCACCAGATAAATATTCTCAAACAAGTGGCTTAAAACTCATAACTTTCAAAGGATTTTAAAGAGTAAAACTGGTGATCTCTATGATATAGTCTTACATACATGTAGTTACATAGTGGTCATTGTAATTATAAACTTTAGAAATCGTAGTCCAGTGTGCTGTTTTATTAAAGTGTCCTGGGGCTGATATCTCACCTAAAATATGATAAACTGATAAATGGTGCAGCAGGATTCTGTACTTTGGTACAATCAGTACACCTAGGATTATTGATAAAACTACACCCAAGACCTTTTTTTTAACAAGTTGGCCGGGGTAAGAAACCTTTTTAGACATTTTAAAAATAGGGGACCTTGTAAGTGCATCAACAAGAAAAGCAGACCAGTAGCTGCATTCAAAAGTCTGCATTTGGGAGTCACCTATTAACAGTTACAGTTATAGAGGGAGAAAAAAAACACCAACACATACTATTATTGTGTTTACAAACTTTTGGGAGCCTTTTGTACAGCTGTTTGAAGAGGGGTTCTCACGTTTCTGTGAATAGTTAGGAGGATTTGAGTGTACGAAGGTTAGACTCATTAGAGATGATACTACAGAAGAAAAGGTCTATAACCGTACTAGAATATTGTCCAACAGCCAGACGGTAACAACTATGCATGTAGGTGTACTTGTTTGTTGCATAATCTAAATACCATGAAGGATAATAAACACACATTTTGATAGAACCCATTACCCAAAATGCACTTTTCTAGATTTTGTGACACTTTAACACACATAAGGCATTAGTCTCTCTTAATTCATTACTACAAATTTCCCTTTAATGACACAGAACGCAAAAACTGTAAGGGCAAGCAATTTACACGGAATAAACCATCCTGGTGAAAATTGAAAATGCTAATTTTTTGTGTGGTGTTTTAAAACTGCAAGGTTGTAAAGAGGGAATGTACAGTGTGAACACCTGTCAGGTAGACTTAATTGTATTTCGTAGGTTTGCCTAGAGCCATGACTACAGTATACATGATGACAGCCTCACATCCACAGGCTTACAGCTGTCATCATAGTAAATAGTAGAGGAAAGCAGAACTGACACATTTCCAAGATTTATATGTCTAATGTCCTTTCACTTACACACTATCAAATCAATTAGCTAGCTTCTTACAGCAAACAACTAGTCAACAACACATGTTTTCTCCCCAGCTCTTTGTACCACTGCATTAATTTTAAAAGGAAAATGTTGGTGCAAACTAATTAAGAATTCACAGTATATGTATTTCTTCAAGCAGCAACATTGTAACACTTGGCAGATTATCATAATAATATAACACTGAACACTAAATTCATTTTTCTGCAAACCGTATAACATAACATAAAGCATCTGGTTATACTAGAAGGATTTTAATACATTACCCATTTTATCTAAGATTTATCGTATAAAATCAAACGCTTGATAGTTTCTGTCAACAAATATTATGCCCGATATTCCATTTAACACTTCGATTATCAATAGCTGTAAAATTAAAAGCTAAATGAAGGAAAATGTATAAATGGTGATATGATCTCTTAATGGTACATGTTCACACTTCCAATACCTTTAATAATATTGTATCACCTAAATGGGAGTCTAAATTGATACACTGTAATTTCTTTTTTTGTGTATGTACATTTTGAATCTTGTTAAGAAATTATTTTTTTTTATATAGATTGCAATACGGTTGATATACATGAAGGGTCTATAGAAAGGATAGACATTTTTATGCAGTTTATTGTTGATTGAAAACAGATTCAGGTGATTTCTATCATGTGTTATAGATATATTTGGATTTTCTTGTATAATACCCGTAAAGATGCCACAATACATTAAGGAAAACCAGAAATGCCTGGCAGTGCTCGTTATGCCATACTTATAGGATTCCTAAAACTGGCATTTGGTTGTTTTGCACCAGGGGTCTTTAATTAGAACTGCATGTGACTTTGTTGAAAGAAACCATTATTTAAGCAACAGCTCATTTCTCTAAATTACATAGCTAACCCCAGAAATGAAGTACACACTACAATCATACAAGCCTATTCCTTCGGTGGATTTGTGGAAAACTAGCTGCATTTATTGGCAATTATGGACTTCTTGTAATTAAACTTCAAAGCCTCTCAGCAGAACATATTAATTCACAAAGAATTCCCTGTTATCGTTGAAACATCTATAAGAGAGTAAGCAGCAGTCAGTATGAGCCGGATAATTTTTATGTATTTCCAGAACACATGGTTTCTTAACAAGTTTCGTGTGATATACAAATGGTTATGTGCTTCGAGATGAAAGTTTTTTTGTCTGGCTTCTTTCTTTTCTCTTCCCCTGTTTACTTTAAAATGATGAATCTCTAAGGTAGCTTTTCACTCCACAGAAAATGTAGGTGGAATGGAAATTGTGCTGTGTATGTAATTTCTTGGATGGGAAAAAAATGGTATTTAATGCAAAGAAATGGATACTTGTCCAGTAGGAGGCCTTTCATTAAGAGTCATTGGACTGAAATTTCACTATGTAGATAAACAGACCAATGACAGAACAGTTCACCATACTTAGGTTTAATTTTGTATTATTGTTGAAACACCCCCAGAGCTGTTTGGCACTAAATAGGGAAACAAACAAAACAATTGGCTCAGTTAGAAAAAAAACGACGAAAGAAGAAAATGTTTCTGGTGACTCAAAAGTTTCATTTCTTACTTCCAAGTGTAATGTTCACCATAAAACACAAAAACTATGCTCAGACTGAGGGTGTGTGTCGGGGTGTTTGAATTATTCAAAAGCTCATCATTACAGTTCATGACACATAATGGGGAGGGAGAAAAAGTTTGGGTTTTCTGGCATTATAATCTGGTATGTTATAGTATGACAGCTCCACAGGGAAAAGTCATGAAAGCCCGAAGCTTGCAATTTATGTTTGAACCTGGTAATTATTTGGAATACAGAATGTCATATGATACAGTGGGGAGTGATAGACTTTATCGCAACATATGGACCTTGAAACCTCAAAGACAATTTGGTGCAGGTCCATAACTCAACCATGTGTCTTATAATGAAATAGTTAATACCACACCCAGAATAATGCTTAGTAATATATAGAGTTGCTGCCTTTGGATACAAATGTAGTAAGAATGGTACAAACAGACTAAGAACTCATTTGTAACATTGTGCATTTAAGTAGTGTGTGTATGTGGCACTGGTCTGGTATGCAGGAGCCTTCAGTATATGAGGTATGAGTTCTATGTGTACAGACTCTGTTATTAACACCATGCAGTTCCAGTCAGTAATATTGAGTAACGGCATAGTGTATAAGCAAATCAGACTCAACTGACTTTGTATTGGTTTGTTGCAACATAAAGGGTTGTATATTTGTTGGGTGTTGACATCATCGGACACAAGGGTTTAATGCAAAAGGGATCTATCTGCTTCTTTATTCTATAGCACTTAGAACTATTTCGCTTTCACCCATCAAGCTATTGTCTGTTGTATTAGCTCTGACTTTCTGAGACTATTGGTGATATACAGACAGAGGAGTTGCATATATGGCAAAACTGGTATTTCACAATTACAAAGTTTGCATTCTTCATCACTATATATAATGATTTTAGTCTAGAGCCAAGTCTGCCATGTACGTACTTTAAGGCCCTCAGGTTTTACACTGCAGCTGTGGATCTCTGTAATGTACGTACTGTGCTTTAACATTAACATCTGTTCAACATTTACCTTGGCAGATCATCTTAATTATCACTTTAAGTTTTTTTTTAATACCAAATTATGTAAATTTTAAGGTTATATAAATAATACTTTGAATATTGTAGTGCAACGTCATCTTGGCTCTCCCTTTTATTCGGGTAAATACAAATTAAAAATTAATGTTCACGGACTAGTGAAGCTATGAAGTATTAAAAAAGTGAGAATTAGTGTAGAAAGAGCGGGTTATCGGCAACCATTAACACTTCTATGTTTGGTTTAGGGTTTTAGATTAAGTCTTGCCAACTTTTGTTTTCCCCATTTTCTCTACTCGTCCACACCCAGACATTTAGATAGTCATATCTCTCCATACTTCTACTTTAATACTGTCACATTAAGTTTACTGGACAGATAATGAAATAATCAAACAGAATTTATGGCATAATGAGTGAGTTTCAAAAGTAAATATCAACTAAACAGCTATCAACCGATTTTGTTTTCCTTCTCACACTCATAAAACTTCAAAGTTCAAAGTGAAACAGTTTCATATCGGTGGACAATTACAGAGTTATGAAGCAGTTTTTCACTGAGATTGGAATTTCATTTTTGTGTAAACATTCAATATAAGGCATAAACATACATGTATGGTTTTATTATGAGCCAGATTTGCACTTGTCTTTAGATCTCCAGGGGTCCACGACTAACTTTAATACAATGTTGGTGTATTCATTAATTAATTTTTATGATAAATTTCAGTCGCAGTTAATTCCATTGGCAAACAAAGTTTCGTGCCTTGCTGGACAACGAAGCCCGGTCCAATGATAATTTTGTCAATATCTATAAGCCTTTGCTGGGGTTTAAATGATTTCATTAAACGCAGACATGCCAGTTATGGGTGCCGCGTAGAAAACTCATTAAGCCTGTCTAAATCTGTTCCCACAATAGTGACCCCATTTAGATCGTGAGCTTGGTAAAGAATTAAAAGCGAAGTCTCAAATACTAAACACAGTCACTGTTTGATATAGGCAAGCTACAGATTTAGATGGACAGGTCAACAGGTCAAACTTTACATGAAGAATAGATATGAACTTGTAGTGGCTTGGATGTATTGACCAATCTAAGTAAACCAAAAATACTAACCCAATTTTCTTCTTTTTTTCTTTTTTTATTTGGGTGGGGGGAGGGTTAACGTATCAACATCTTTACATGTCGACAGAAAGTTATGAGTATACAATAAATAGTACATATTATCCAATTTGAACACAGTACTTAAATAAAACAAAAACATGAAAAAATACCAATAGTTAGTGATCAGACACTTTTACTTATCTTATAGACCTGTAAACTGCTTATACATATATACAAGTCACATTATATAAACTACATATATTCAGCTCTCGAGTGCCAGGATTTGAGTTATTATGGGTACATATTGTGTTTCTAGTGGATAATCTACATGTCCTTGACAAAAGTAACAGTTTACAGATGTAGGAAGTTGGTTTAGATGTTGCCAAACAATGTGCCGGTGTTTAAATATAGCAGACAAATACACATAACGAGTGTTCATATTCCTGGCACGGCTGGTAGGCTTGTTTATCCCCGACGCTAATTTTTTGTGCATTTATCGTGTTTTATTTCATAGTGTTTGTAACATGGTAATCTAATAGTTGGCACTTTGATGATGTTATGCAAGCAGTTTTACATGGCACACAATCGATATAAAATGCTTCTTTTCTCAACATCAAGCATGAATTATTTAGTAAGAGTTTTTTTGGGGTAGTATAAAGAGTTTTACATACTCCGGGAATGGTGAGAGTTTTGACGATGGATGGTTGGTTTTCGTGGCAGGGTTTTGTCCCTCCATGTCCAGGAGTGCTATATCAACAATAGACCTGGTCATATTGACATCTAACAAAGAGATAATTGACATATATTTGCTTTCCCTACCATAATCAAACCAAATATTTTTAGCCGTGTTTACAGTATTCAATGTTTACTGTCATTGTTATGGCCACTTTTCCATTCTGTACGCTCTATTACTCGCTAAATTTCACTTGTTTTAACTCGGTTGCCCTTCTCTTTATGGTCTTGTAATACAGATAGGATCCCACAATAAGTTAGGGAGAAAAGTCTGACTTGCAGAACCAAAACAATGTATTTATATGTGTTTTCTACCATTCTTCACTCGGTTCCCTAAAGTTATTAGACAGAATAAATGATCATCTAGATGTCTAGAAGACTCAAACTCTGTCTGGCTTTGATGGACAAATTTGGTTTATTTGTTTGTAGATACTTTTATGGGTACTGTGTTATTACCAAACAGTCATCAACATTTTAACACTTACGTTGGGTAATGTCGGTTAGCTACTAGTAAAAGCAATATCTAGACCTTGGTACATTAACGTAAGTGTGAAGTACAAGACGTAGCCTTTGTCTGTCTCTTTATATTTTGTGTATTGCTCTTTCCTATGTGCCTCTAACAACTAAATGTGATGTAAAAACAGTTTCCTCCACATGAGCTCTGTCTACTGTTTATACACATAATGTCTGACATCCTGCACACAGCCAGCCCATTTGTCTTGGTCAGAAACTGTTACTTGTTATTTTATAATATTGCCTTTGGCATCTGTCTCCTAGTCCAGTATGAAGCAGATAAAGAATTACCAAGATTAGGGGAAATGTATGGAGTTCTTATCTAAATGCCATAATATAAAATGAAAATTTCTGAAGTGATATTCAAGATTTTTCTCTCTCCACTAACTGCCTAGAGGATGTTAAGAAGTTCAGACAGTTTTGGCGGTGATATTTCACACACAAGAGTTGCTAGATTTCTCTCGTGTATTTATCAGTGGAGCCTGTTTTTACAGCACACCTGGTTGTAATCATCGTCAGTTTCTCCATTAACATTCACTTTGTGTTTTATATCTGGGCCATTCGTTCCTACCAGATTCTTATTCCCTCCTCCAAAAGATTGTTTTCCCCTTTTCTCACAAACTACTAGGAAACTTGTGTGTATATACCAGTACCACAAGGCCCGACTATGGTATTGATTGTTTTTGGAACCTTTTTTTCGTCTCTTAGTGGCAAGAAAGAAAAATACCATTCAGCTAGAAACATGAGGCCTATCAAAATAGATGGGTAAAAGAAAGTAATCAGTACCGAGAAAAAAAACTAGTTCTTTATTCAATAGTAAACAGAGAAGGTTTTTATAGACCAGACTTTACACGTGCGATGACTAGATAAGAGAATAGCTGATACAACAGAATAGTGGGAAAACTGCAGAAAACTTTCATTTTCACCATTTAATAATACCCTTGGTTAACCATCTGAAGACAAACAAAACTATCTTTTTTCAGTTAAAGTACTGTTGATGTTGAGTTATACATGGTAACCTCATGCAGACAAACACATTACTCTATACATTTGTTCAATATATATAGTTAACAAACATCCTAGATTATGTGTTATATATCGAGGGTTAAAAGGAAAACTGCTGTAACTGCCTTCTTGATTCATATGTAGATACATTAGTTTGCCGTTCAACCCTCAATATGCCGTAACACTAATCCATGTACAATTGTGATAATTGTGATTATACAGTTCAAAGAATAGTTTGCTTTATTAAATTCAATCGGCTATATTGTGAAAAAGTAGAATTGCGATTGTGAGTTTGTAGTTTCAAAGACTAATATAGCTTGTTTGTTTGTGTAGTTGTTTTTGTCAAAGAATCATTAGTTATAAGTTATATTGTTGTATGTGCTATAGATATAATATGGTTTTAATGTTATTATTCATTGTCTACTTTCAGATGTCAGTTTTGATCAAAAGTAATCCAGAATGTGCGTCAAGCCGCTATATACTATACGAGGCCACAGCGGAACAACTAGCCAGTACGTTCATAGACGGACAAACCAAATATGGACGTTCACACAGTGTCAAATTAGAGGAGGTGGACGTTGGAAAACACGTAGAGATTTTTATTAAATACATTGATACGAGAATTGTTATTCGTTTAGTAGGCGGATATTTGACTTTCTCCATCAAGATACCCGAAGAGTTTTTGAATTCCAGTAGTTCTGGATTAGCGCTGTGTACCAAAGGATGCCCAAAGAACGAGTTAATTAATTACAAACAATTCCTGGCAGAGAAGTCGAGGGAAAGTGTGATAAGTGCAGGTGAGAGTGTGAATATGACACGTGACAAGGCCTTGAAGCTGTGTCGACAAAGCAATCTAGTAGACTTTTACCTCGATTCCTGTGTGTTTGATTTACTCACCACGGGAAATGAAACCTTTAAACATGCAGCATATGCAGCTCTTGAGGATGTGCTAAAGTTTGATCCCAATTATTCAAAAAGCCGCGAAAATCGGACTACGTTGGATGTGTATGATAAACTTGTTAGCAGTAACAGCGCAGTTAGGACTAGTGGTTACTTCAGTTCATGTTCTGTGTTGGTACTAGTGTTAGTGACGTTGACGTTTATGAACGCGATGACGACGCTGAATTCCTCCTAGCCCCGATATACAGGTGTGTCGGCATGTACAGACATCGAGAGATTATTACACAAAACACTGGTACCATGCACATGTCGCCACATCTGGGGGGGTGAGTGTATAGTGAAAAAGCAATCATTTGGATCATCCATTTTTACCCCAAACACAACCAGTGATAGGAATAGTCTTAAAGCTTGCTTGTGGAATTTTGACCGATAAGGCCAAAGGAGTAACATGAAACCACCTATAGTACATAATATTATCATCAGTACTTATTATCCTTGAAAGGCAATCGGAAGTTGTTTTTCTGCAATGTTTAAGTCCTGCTGCAGATTATGATATACTGCAACAAATTTAATAGTAATCGGTCATGTCAAAATGCAAGATTTGCAGTTTAAGCATTCTGAAGTTACGGAAGATTTAAATGGAAATTAAACTTATTTTTTTCACACATTTTAACGGAAGCTCACAGAAAATCTTAAATCTATTCACAATCCTCTAGAAACCAGAGACCGAGAGTATTAGTCATCGTTTTACAGATCTGTTAGAATGTGACCTGATTCTTTTCAATGCAGTAAAAACAAAAGAGACCTTTAACGGAAATTCATAAGCGAGCTTTAACACTGTGTTCCCCTCATCTGCCATGGAAGTATCGTATTCTGTGGCATCATGTTTCGTCATAGCTAGATTTAATTGTCATACCATTGTTACACACACAAATCCATGCTGCCATCCATTCGTGTTACATCCATCCATTCATTCATATATCATTTCATTCAATTACATTTAAGTCATCCAAATCAATGCCAAATCCAATTTATTGTGTTTGTGTGAAGAAAAACAAAAACTTGTGAAACCATTTTATTTATCCTAGCTGTTTTCCCCCCACTTGAAAACCTTTTGGGTACGTGTGTGAGAGTGAGTTTGTGTTATGGTCGGAAACTTTCTTTTATGTATCATTTCTAATGCTAGCAGATTGACTGATGTTTTATTAGTTATTCCGTTACAAGATTCAGCTATTACATATTGTTATAGCCTATAAAAGCTGCTTGTTGTTCAAGGGTAATGAAAGCTAAAACTTCTCCCCGGGGAAAACTGCTGTAGTTTTATAGAAATAGTAGGACGTGTGGCTGTGATAGGACTGAGTGTGTTTTCACAGCAATTACACAGAAATGTTTTTAGCATCCATTTAATATCTGCATATCTGCCTTTTTAGCTGTTTTTTGTTAATTTTTGGACAACTAAAGCCTGTGAATTTGTATTGATAAACAGTTCTTAGTCACAGATTAATGGTATTACGGAGTACAGAACGAATACTATGGCATAGATTGGCATTAACGAGTTTCAGTTTCAACATGTTCATTCTGAAAGATAGGAAATTTAGAAATAACTACCAGTACCCATGTGATCCAGTTAGGCTATTGACTTTTACAGCGAGATAGTGTAAAACAATTCCTTTACCAAATGAAATGAAAGAAGATAATGAACTTTTCTTAACCTAATTCTCTAATTATTGTGTAGCGTATCCACTGTGAAAGAAGACAATGTGATCATACTGACAATCATCAGCATCAGAATTACCCAGGCAACCATGTCATTTGAAGAACTACATGAAATCAGAACGTTTTTGCTCGCTTTTTTTAACGAAAATTGAAATTTTATGATTATTGATAACCAGAAAATGTTAACATAATTACTTAATTCATAAAACATCAACAAAAAATGCCATGGTTGCCTATGTATGTAGTCTGTTAAGTTAGAAATGATACAAAAATTGACTATGTTTGTTTTAAGGTGTGTTACGAAATGTCAATTTTAAACGTGGTTTATAGTGTTACCATGGATACAAAGAAAACTACAAATTTATGTCTTTTCTACCAAATATTAATGTCCTTTAGTGCCATACAGCAAACACCAATATGCATAATGTGTAGTGGGAATGTGTGTTGGAAAGAAATCAGCTACTACACCAAAATATATGTATTAATGTATATATTGTATGATTATTGTATATATGTGACTGTTCAAAAGTGCTATTATAAGTGGAAGTTAGGATGAACAAATTGAACCTATAGTGTCTATAATGGTTCCAACTATTGGGATTTTTCTTGAGTGCATGAATGAGATTTTTGTCAAATACAGATAGTGAAATTGAAACTTAACTTTTTTCTGTAATAAAAACAATGATTTTTTTTGCTGATACAACGTTTCTTCTACATTTATCTTCTTAAATATATGATTAGTTTTTCATTTTCAAGTAAAGTAGTATTTTTTTGAAACATGTACATTTTTGTCACTACATAGTGCAGATATTAGATCATTCTTTTGGTTTTAGCCTTTTTCCATTGCATAACAAGTGTTACATTAAAGGGAGTGAGTTATTCATGTTACAGAGTTTTAGTGCAGTTTTGCTTTTAGCTGTTGTGAATGTTTACCTTTAAATTGTTGTTAGATTCTCATTTTCCTTTTTAAAAAAATGTTCCTGTATGTGGAAGAAGTTGGTATTAAGTATTTCATTGAATGATTCGACTCAAGTTTTAATGTAAATTCAACCCAATTCCAAAGCTATTATTCACCTGTGTTCATACAAAACAAATCATACAAATTCAATATTGAGTGTACAAGAACTCCACTCTGTGCTGTCTGTATTGCCTAGGAGAATGTTAAGGACCTCTTGTGTACATAGAGAGAGAAAAGAATTGGGGCCGGTAAAAAACAAATTTAGGAGAATAGAACCGATGGTATTGCTTTTAGGTTTTATGTCTTCAATACATGAGCCATTCTTACAGTGGTAGTAATGTACAGGGCAAACATATTGGGTCGATTTATAGTGTTTTATTCTCCTGTCAAATAACACCTCTTCAGTAGACATAAAATCAAACTTTGTTAAATTCTCAATTATTATTTATAAGCGTTTGTAGTACATGAAGGTGAAGCCCAGTCAGTTAGTATGTACCATTTAAAAGAAACCCTAGTTTTATTTTCCCAATCCACTGTACTGGGCTCACTCCTTTTTTTCTTGGGCTTGGGCTTGAAGATAATGAGATATTCCCTCTAGTTTATGACTCCTTGAGATTTGGGGGGAGAGGATTTTGAACAGAGTTTTTCAGTGTTTATGGTGTTGCAGCAGAGTGTGACGGTATAATGAGAACACAGCTAGAGGGACTCCTTTTAAATTCATTCTGGTGTGTACTTAAACAGTTCAAGTACAGAGGCTTTGTTCATTCAGTCCATTTTAGGGGTTTTGTGTGATTTATTTGCATTTCTAATTTGATTTTGTTTGGGATTCTCCAGCCCTTATACTGTGATGTACGTGGTAAGATAGGAATACATGATCCACTAACCGTCTTTCATTTAATTTACAGTTTTGTAGAAAGAAATGCGAATGAATTGAGTGAATTAGATCATGCCGTTTGCGAATCTATCATTGCATATCTCCTCCACAATAATCAATGATATCTGAATCTAACACGAACATTTGGTATGTCTGCTGCGATTCAAGTTCAATACATCCCCGGCTTGTTTACACATTTAACAAGTGAAACACTTTAAACTCTCTAGTAAGGACACTGTTTACATTTCGAGGTTTGAAAATAGAGTTCAAAAGCTCTTTGTAAAACAAGATCTGCTTGATTTGGAAAATACTGTTTATCATAGACCGTCACATTTATAGATTTCAAGTTACTTTGTTTTCACAATAAACAGAGAATTCTGAGATACTCTAGAGGGAAGATGTCTGTCTTTTCAAACATGTAGTAAAGCCGTTTCAGTGCACTGTGCTTTGCCTAAAACCAGGTGACTCTTTTTTGCCCCATACATTTTCTCCCCTAGATATTTATATATGGATAAAACCCAGAGATTTAGGTATTTATGATTTACACTTACGCTATGGGGTTTATCATGCATTCAGATTAAATTGAATAGTTCTCCCTTTGTCTAAATGTATTACATTGCAGCGTAATTCAAATGTTTGATTTGACAGCGTTTAATGTTTGTAACGCTCAAGACTGCAGCAGACGTTTATAGGATAGTGAAAAAATACACCCAAAAACACAAATCTGGAACACTATAGGTGAAATGAAAAATAGCTCAAACTCAAAATATTATCACTGCCTAATGTGTATGAACAAACTAAAGAAGATTAGACATTTTTTGCCACCTGGCTATGTCATAGGTATGAAATATAAGTCCTAATGTTCCACGGTTGAATAGGTTTTCATTTTTTATTGATATAAGATCCCAGTCCGTGTCTGAGGACAATAGTTGAATTATCTTTTTAACTGATTTAACCCAACACAATACCTCTGGCCAGGTGCTCGTGGGAGCTATTATTTAGAATTATCAAAATGGTTGTGTATTAAAAACATTTTTGACAGTGTAATAAGGTGAGGGCCTATCTATGTTCAAGGGTTTATATCGGTGGGGTTACATTTATAAAGACTATCTTGTCAGTTTATCTGTAGTCTCTGAGCTCCTTACATTGATTTCTACACTATCACCACTATCTGGGTATATATGACATTAGACTGGTTCTCACACTTAATGGCTTTTCGGGCTTTTTGTGCAGAAATCGTTTAGAAAATGCAAAAAAACATTACTCACATAGATGTAAAGGTACAAGTCATATCGGCTCAATCCAAACAGTTCTACATGATCATTTTATCGGTACTTACAAATTCATTTTTGACGCCATCCCCGTGAAGTGCAGAATCGAATAACATGTTAACATTGTCACAAAACAAATTCCAACTGCATTTTAGTGAATACAGAGCCCTATGCACATTAAAACTACATACATATTCATCTGACATATACTTTGCCATTTCCTATTCAGTATTGTCATCATTGATTCGATTTTGAAAAAGACGTTTGTTTAGATCTCTCCACAAAGAAGAGAAACCAATGCCTTTTCATGCTGCAGACATTGGGGCCAGACATATTTTACAGTGATTTATAACCTATGAATGAGGCTCTAAGTCTATCACACTCACTTTTAAGTTACTTCTGTGTTTGTGTTACCCTCATATTATATGGACTTTAAAATACTTTATTTAAGGACATGCTATTCAACAAACTCAGTCGTGATCCCATTTTGTGTCTCACACTAGTGCTGTGAGTTCAGTTTGCAAGAATAAGTTAACCACATAATATTTTTTGTTTTGATACTTTCTGTTGTTTCCATTTTTGCCCTTTCATTTTTTATACTTCCATTTTTTATCTTTTTCTAAGTCCATGTTAAGATTCAAACCTTCACCAGTGCTTGAGGCATCCATTAATTCTAACCACAGAGACTTTGAGTCACATGTGCCAGGTCAGCGTTATGTGTCTAACTAATTACCGCATCTATACATTCTATGCTATATAATGTATTTTATCTGAGTTTGTGAGTTATAAATTCAGGCCTGGGCGCGTTTGGTTGGTTTCACGTGTTTAGTTTGTTGGTTCGCTAGTCAACCTCTTAAGATATACTCATTTCTCTCTCCACAGGCAGCTAGTCTAAATACCAAGTTATATGACACTCTCAAGTATAAAAACACAGTTTACCCCTTTTCACTTCGCTATTCATAAATTTCAATGTGTTAATGAAAATATGTATTTGGAATCCGAAGCGTTCACACATACAATTTCATCTTTTCTTTATGGGCAGGAGAAAAAGTGTTTAAATATTTGACAGCTGTGAAAAGAAGAAAAAAACGTGCCAATATTTTGGTTTCGCTATATACTGTATGTAAAACTAGGTATTTCTAACCATGGGTTTTATAAGTTTAACGCTGGAGCATTGAAGAAAGTAGAAAATTGTATTTGGATTGGATAACATAGAATTATCCGCTTCAGTTGAAAATTTAAAAGCATTCTTAAATCCTTTCATTGTGCATACCTTATATCTTTTCTTATTTTGCGAACAGAGGTGATATAGGCCATTGTAAAAATGTAACTTGAAGTATTAAATTATATAAAGAGATTTAAGCGGTTTAATCCCCTCTCTCTCTGTAATGCTAGGTTGATATAATGACAGGGTTCAACGTGGACTTTAGTAGGTCGTGTAAAGAAAGAAAGAAGGCTTCAAACCACATAGCGCTGAAAAACACTGGCTAAAGACTCTTGAGTAAAGAGATATTTAAATATTGAGATGAATCATGGGGACTTGGACTGGTTAGGTTTATGAGTGGGAGGGGAAGCAATTTAATACTAGTACCAATAAAACTGAATGAAATTAGTGCAAAGCTAGTTACCAAACTCTGTTACAACAACTTTAAAGTATGAAATTCATGATATTTTAAGATTCCTCATATTTATTTGTTTTGCATTTACTATCTTTGGGAAACCTGTTGGATAAAGTATCATGCTCCAAACAAACATACACAGAAGAATCTGCCATTTCTAATCTACCATGTACATCCTACGCACAAATATCTCTAAATTAAGACACCAAAACAAGAAAGAGAAGAGAAAAAACAGGCTCACAGAATTCTTGGGTTCAGTGCAAGCTCCTGTACAGATCGCCTTATAGATAAACTAGAGTAAAATCTTAACAGTTCTAATCAATACATGAAACATTTCATCTGCTTTAAACAAATTATAGCTTTACAATGGAAATTTTCTGTGGAGAAATGTTAGGATGCAATGAGTGTACGAGACGAGAGATTTACCCTTACCACAGCACGTCCATTTTAGGGGAGAATGTTTGGAGGGCTCAAATTTCAATTCTCAAGTTTTAATGCATGATTTCTGTCAGAAACAATGGGGAAACTAATAAGTTGTACTGAAATGAAATCTACAGAGTTGCTTGGTAATTATTTTTTGTCAGTTTATACAGTATCTGAAACTAGCTAAGAAATTTGAGATTTGGACTCAGATAAGAGACTATTACAAGTAATGATTTTGTAAAACTGCTAAACATCGCTTAAACTCGTGACTAAGAGAGCTTGATTTGATACTGTGATGTTGAAAAGCTCCGAAAAAACTATGCAGTTGTTGTGTCAGAAAAACAAGATTTAAGATGTTTCAGTAAACCATTAAAAGAAAAAGACTATTCATTTAAAGATGTGCAGACAAAAACTAAGAACTATATGAGGTTATTCTGTTAAAACATGTCTAAAGGATTATTTTGTACTGCCTAAATTCCAAACTTAAGTAGTGTTTTCTTTGTACGTTAAAACATCCTCCTGTACGGCACATAAGCCAAGTGTAAATGATATATACTGGCTTGTCAGAGGTTTTCACATGTGTAGTGTATATCAGATTATTATATCTTGCCGCTTTGTTCATGGAACACCTGGTCTAGTCGTTAGATTTGATATAAACCTACTTCATCTTAGGGACCGGCAAACAAACAAGGCTGTAAAACCCAACCAGTAATGTGCATCATTAATTTGATCTCCATATGTGATGTAATTACTGTGGGTAGAGGAAGATCGGAAGAGCGTC
>ENA-OREC01000208-OREC01000208.1-marine-metagenome-genome-assembly--contig:-NODE-208-length-18914-cov-14.005362_pt1 | contig 18914 bp, 3 predicted proteins | sample MGYA00248626_ERZ508543 | MGnify/ENA primary metagenome ERZ508543 (study PRJEB26211, sample SAMN05518279) | marine metagenome | isolation source: Puget Sound, Washington, USA | host: Bankia setacea...
CATCACATATAATTTACGTGCAACTGACAGTGCAAAATTACAATAATGTATACTTTTTCACCACAACTTTGTTGTCTTCACATTACTTCCTAACCGCTCAGACTTTTAAAATGCATTGTGGGGCTGCAAACTTAGCATTTAACAAACAACCTATACCTAGTATAATAAATATGTATATACACTGGATATTTCAGCTATTTATTAGGTAGCAAATGTCTCGTTTTCTACCAATAAAGTCATCAGTTGTTTCTGTTACACAAAAAACTGTTTACTTTTGTAGGTATGCTGGTAATTGATATTCATGCGCATGTCAAATTTTAATGTATGCATTTATAACATAGACTTTTGTAATCAGGAAAGAGCTCAGGCCTACAAAATGTATTGAATCTGTATTGCCAAGAAATCTTTGTTGTGCAATAAAAACACTGTTGGTGTTTAATGGTTAAATGCCAGCTAAGTTTCTAGCAAACATATACATGCCATTCTAATGCCCAAGCTATAGTGGTTAACTAGAGGATACTAACATATACATTCTGGTTATTGTTAGATAAGTAGCAAGACTATACATTGTGCATACACTCTGCGATTGTGTACCTTGGTTATTTTTTCAATTTCATCCAGGTCATCATTAGTTTGTGGAACTTGTGCCATCTGCAGAGCAGCAACTGTTCCGGAAACCAGAGGTGCTTCTATCACTTCTTTAATCTCATGTTGTTTAAGTTGTTCTTGCAGTGCTATATTTTCGGCTGTCAGTTCATCTATCTTGGACTGCATGCCGTCAGCGAATTCCTTAAATTTCTTATTGTAGGTTTCTTCATCTGACTGGTGTTGTAGCTGATTTTGTTCTTTATACAATATGATTTCTTCCTGGCTGTTTGCAAACTTATTTTGCAGCGCAAGGATCTCCTGTGATGATTCCCCAACAGATGTTCTTAATGACTGAATCAGTTGTTCTTTCTCTTCACATAAAGTATTTAACTTGCTACAGGCCTCCTTTTTAGATTCTAGTTCCCTCGAGAGCACCTGACTATGTTCTTCTACCTCTACATGAGTGTTTGACAGAGAAGAATAGTGGTCCCTTATTTCCTGCATCTGGTTCCTTGTAAGTTCTAGGTCTTCTGAAAGACTGAATATTTCTTGTTCTTTTTGAGAGACAGTTCTTTCGATATGACTTATTTGTTCATCTTTTCCTTGCATTCGGTGCCTTATTTCTGCAAGATCTCTATTTAGGGTTTCATTCTCAAGTTTGGAAGATTCTTTCTCATCTATTATTTCATCCAGCTTATCCCTATCTGCAGCAAATTGTTTTAACTCATCAGCTGCTTTTCGTAAATCTCTATCCTTTTGTTCCAAGCTTACTTCCAGATCTAGCTTCTCGGAAACCAACTGGTTCATCTGTTCATACAAGGAACGGATTTCCTCTCTCTCATTCTTCAATAACTCTTCAAACCTCAACTTCTCAGATTCAACACCTTCTCCTGATTGCTGTAGTAATGTAATTGTCTTTTTCAAGTCATCTATTTCAATTAATTGCTTCTTCAGTACTTCCTTGAGTCCGTGCAACTCATCATCTTTAGCATGTAGAACACCATCATGGTCCGAACTTTGGTGTAAAACAACGATGTATTTATCATTGAGCTCATCAAATGACATTTTCATCCTAGATATTTCACTTTGTAGAGTTTTAAGACTAAGTGTCAGATTGTCTTCAGTTTCTTTGGCTTGAGACTGCAATACCTCATACCGTGTTTCATACTTCTGGACAACAGCTTTGCTCTCATCATACAGACTCACATTATGCTCTAATTCAATTCTTAATGTCTCACAAACTGCATTCAAATTGTCAGTCTCCTGTCTTAAGTTATTGTTTTGTGATTGGGATTCAGCTAACTTTGCCTTGAGTTCATTAACTTCACCATTAAATATATCAAAGCCATCCTTCATCTTTGCACATTCAGCTTTATAGTGTTCAATTTCTTTAAGAGCTTCTGACAAAGAAATGGCTGTTTGTTGGTCATCAGCAGTTGCAGAAGTTGGTGTGACATTAGACAAATTCTTCAATTGTTCTTCTAGCTTCTTGATCTTTGCATCCTTTCCTTTACAAAGTGACTTCAGCTTCTTTATTTCATTCGTTGATACATTCTGCTTTGCAGATGTAGTTTCTGAAACATTTACACTTCCAGTTTTTGAAGAATCACTTTGGGCACCTGTGGGTAATCCAGCTCCCTGCATACTTATTAGTGTTCTAGATATTTCTTCTACAACTACAGTTTGAGCCTCTAATTCTTGATGTATTGGTGTGACCTTATCTAAATTGCCTACTGACTGTTTTGTGGCCTTATCCTCTCTGATCAAAACTTTCAAGTTTGCATTTTCAGTTCTCAACTGATCCATTTCAAACCTTAACTCTTCTGCATGCTTTTCAAATGACTTCAGTTGTGCCTCTTTCTGATACAATCTAGTGTTCAGGGTGCTTAATTCTCCAGATGTTGCATCAATTTCATTTATCTGTTGTGAAACAGTATCTTGCAGAGAACGTATCTGATTCAGATTCTCTTTGATAGTCTGATCCTTTTCATTTAATACACCCTCATGGCTCTGAGCTTGATCTTTCAGATACTTTATTTCTCCAATGTTTCCATTTAAGATAGAGTTAAGATTATGCATTTCTCCATTGGTAAACTCGATTTCGTTTACTTTCTGAGTAACAGTCTCTTGCAAAGTGTTTATCTGCCTTAATTGCTCATTAATGGTCTCATTCTTTTCATCTAAAACATTCTTGTATGCATGAGCCTCACCTTTGAGCTGACTTGTTTCTTCTTGATTTTCACTAAAAGAAGATTTGACGATCTGCAACTCTCTAGAGGCTGCCTCAAGTTCATTTAATTGATGAGAAACTGTTTCTTTTAGAGTATGATTATGTTTGATATGTTCTGATAAAGTTTCAGCTTTCTCATCTAAAACCAATTTGTATCTCTCAACTTCTTCTATCAAATATTTTGTTTCTTCTTTACTTTCGAGAAGGGTAGTTTCAACATTGACAAGTTTCTCTTCCTGGCTTTTTGAAAACTCTTTGCTACTGTTTAGCTCAGCCTGGACAGATTCCAGTGTCTTTTCAAGCTCCACTATTTTATATTGAGTGTCATTGTAATATTGATAGTACCAAGCTAGCTGTTCATTGGAGGCCGCTTTCTCTTGTGTAAGTTGATCAATGACTGATTTCTCTTCTGATAACCTGCTCTCATTCTCTGTCAAATTCTGGCTGACCTTACTTTCATAGTGATTTATTTGTTCCTGTAATTCAGCAATATCATGTTCTTTTTGTTGTAACTGTTCATTCAATGATTCAATATCTCTCAAGAACTTCTTGTAAGCCTCTTGATGTGAACTACATAACTGTTCACTGCTATGTTTCAGTGTTTTAACTTCTTCATCTTTGTCAGTTATAGAAAGTTTCAGGGCCTCAATTGTCTCCTCAAGATGCTTTACATGATTTCCTATGCTAATCAGTTGTTCATTCTTCTCACCTACAAGATGGACACTGTCTTTATACTGGGTGTCTAAAGTTTCGTATTTGTGATGCCATTCAGTAAGAGCAGAGAACTTTTCTTCCAGTTCAATTTTCAATACATTGTTCTCTTGGCTTGACATCTTTTTGATGTTTTCAGCAGAGTTCAAGGTATCCATTACTTCTCTACAATGATTCTCTAAGGACTTTTGTTTCAACTCAGACTTCTCTAATTCATCCTCTTTCAGTTTCAAAGCTGTTTCAAGAGAAGTGATTTGTGTAGAAAGGTTTTGAAGCTCAGCCATATTTGAAGCAATCTCTTCATTACTCGCTGTATTTGACTTCTCCATGTCCTTGCATCTTCCTTCAAGAGACAGGATTACATCGTTTAAGCGCTGTAAATCAGAGCACTTTTCTTGTAATTCCATCCCTTGCTGGTTATTACTTTCTTTAAGATAACCCATTTCAGCCGTCATACTGCTAACACAATCCAACTGATGCTGTAGTTCACCGCGAGTTTGTGTTAACTGTTCATTAAGTGTAGAAAGCTGGCTTTCAATCTGACATCTTACCCTTTCAGCATACTCAGCATTGTTCAAAAGCTGTTGTTTTTCTGACCAAGCATCTTGCAAGGCTGATGTTGCTTTATCTAATTCTTCTTGCATATTTCCTACTTCTATTTGAAGATTGGTTACGTATGCCTTATGTTCAGTTGAAGAATTTTCTTGTGAATTCAGAATTTCTTCCAAATGCTTTATTTTGGCCTCTTTGCCTTTACTGATTTTTTGCAGCTTCTTGATCTCAGTGGTTAATTTATCCTTTTCCGAAACAGTTTCACTCAATTGATTGTTGAGTTCTTTGATTTTGTCTTCCTTGTTTTGGACTGATTCTTTCACAATTTTGAGTTCATTGTTGACCTCATCCCTTTGTCTTTCCATTTCATCTCTTTCAATACACATATTCTCCAACTCATCTCTACTAGCAACCAGATCATCTTCAAACCTGTATATTTCTTCCATCTTTCTATCAAGTGCATCATGGGCGGCATCTAACTGGTCCTCTAAGTCGTGACAGTTATCACGCCATTCATCAGCATCAGCCATAGCAGTGTCGATTTTGTATCTCAGATCATGTTCAAGCTCTTCGAGCACATCTACTTTGGAAGTCAGGTCTTTGATGTTTTCTTTCATAATAAAAATATCTGTATCTTTTTCTGCTATAGTATTTTGTTGTTCTTTTACTAGAGTCTCAGCCTTTTTAATCCTTGCGTCTTTTCCCTTGTTAATTTTCTGAAGTTTATCTTTGTCATGTATTAGAGACTTGTTTTCATGACTCAAAACAGCCATCTTCTTTTTATAACAGTCTGAAACATTACTTTGGCTAGAATCGTCCCCTTGTTCCTCTGTATCTTGTTGATCATCTTGTGTGGCGTCTTCATCATGGGAGTATTTGTACTCGGCTGTATCTTCGTCATGTGGACGTTCTTTGGCTTTCTTCAATTCTTCATTGGCACATTCAAGTTCAAATTCAAGAATAATCTTCTCATCTCTCAACTTCTTGACAATGGCTTCATTATCACCAAGGTGAACTATTTCCGTATCCCTTACACCTACTAGTTGGTTAGAATCTACAAGCATTCTTCCCATTTCAAGGATCTTCTCGTCCTGTTCAGCAACATGTTTCCTTGCATCCTCTAAAGCCTTCTGTAATTTTTCACTTTTCAAAACTTCTTCGTTGATTTTTTGTTTAGTCTGGGAAATTTGTTCAAGCAGTTCTTTAATCTCGAACTCTTTTTGAGAAATAACATCATCTTTCCCACTAACCTTCTCCTCTAACTTCTTTAATTTAGCTTCTTTTCCTTTGTTCAATTTCTGTAACTTCTGAATGTCTAACTTTGCCTTATCGAGCTCATTTTTTGTTTTGTCAACAAGTTCTTGCTCAGAAAGTAGCTCGGCTTGTACTCCCTCAACTTTGACAGACATCTGATTTAACTCACTATCTTTATTTTCAACCACTTGTTCCCAATCACGACCCAGCTGTTGAATTTTTGTTGTTTTTCCTTTATCAATCATCTGGAATTTTGCTGCTTCAACTTTCAGTTTTTCGTTTTCTTTCTTCAAGCTGGAAATTTCCAATAATGCTTTGGCATCTGATTGTTTAATCGGTTTTTCATCCATCAAGTCTTGTAATTTTGTTATCTCATTTTCTTTCTCCCTACAAATAGCCTCCAATTCTGCACATTTTACCTCAAGTTCAATGTTCTTTGGACCTACATATTCTTCTACGAATGACGTAGTAAGATCCTGAACTTTATTGTCTAATGTATCCCTTTCTGCCAGTAGCGCATCTCGTTCTTCCCTTAGCTGCTCAAAATTAGTGTTCATTATTCTTAGTTTTGTATCTTTACCCTTTCCAAGTTTGATTAGCTTTTTGTTATCAGCTTTAAACTTGTTTCTCTCCTCTGTAAGTGTTTTTAACTTCTCAGACATGTCATTGACCTCAAAACTAGGTACTAGATCTGAAGACACTGATGAGAATGAAGAATTTAAACTAGCTGCATCTTGGTTCAAGATCTGAGACACCATATGTTGATGCTCACTTTGCGTTTGTTCTATGACTTCTTTCTTCATGAACTGCTCTCTATCATTTTCTGACGTACTTGGCAGACTTACATTTGTTTCAACCATTACACCAGGAATTATTTCTGAGTTGAAAACGTTATTTTCATCTTTCTCAGAATTCAATTTGTAAGTTTCATTTTCAACTGTGTTATGTTCCGTATGCACTAAAGGTTCGGTAACAACAGACCTGTCAGTTAGTAGTTTTTCATATTCTGTTTTAAGAAGATCAGTTTCTATACACATCTTTTCATATGAGGAAGTCTTCTTACTAAGGCTGTCAGACAATTCCTCAATTGTATCTTGCAGTTTCTCAACTTCAGCCTTATGTTCTTCTAGCCTGGCTTCAATACCTCTCTTCGCGCTAATCAAAAGTTCCTCATTGTCATTCATTCCCTCCAGAGTTGATGTTAGTTCCACCTTCTCTTTCTCAAGTTCTTCAACAACTTTGTCTAACTTAACACATCTGTCTTTTTGATTTGTCAATTGTTGAACAACCTTTCTATGCGATGCATTTAAAGAAGCTTGCTCTTCGGTATGTTCTTCAACCTTGGACAAAGCTATGTCATATTGAATGGTCAATTCAGAATTAGCTTCGGTTTGTAAGTTTTTCAATTGTTCGGTCAATTTGTCATTTTCAGATGTAAGCGTATCGATATCACTTTGGGCAATACTCAGCCTTTGTTCTAACTCTTTTTCAGACTTCCTAATGATGTCTACAGTTTCCCTTAAACCAATGATTTCCTCATTAAGTTCAGTAAGTCTCTGTTCACTTACAGCTAAGTTTTGTTGTGACGCTGACAGCTGCTGATCTAGTTCAGTCATCTTCTCTTTCTTACCGTTCAGGTCTACAGTCACATCGGCCATCTCTGCCTGTAAACAAACATTTTGAGAATTACTGTTTTCAAAAGACTGTTTTATGTGAGAGATAGCCAAAGTCAAAGTGTCGACCACATCTGATAAACCTGTCTTTCGAATGGAGAAATAATTATATTGCAATGCCTTCTCTTCAAAATTGGAATGGTCAGTAGCCTTGTTATCAGAACTGGAAATTGGTTTATCTAAAATGATATGGGTTGATGGAATGATCTCTTTGTCTTCAGATTTATCTAGCAAACATTCTTCTGCTTGGGGCTCTTGCAGTTTTTCATTACCCATTTCCTGACATATATAATTCAATTCTATAAGTCTTCCTGTAATATTTGACAATGAATCTTCTACTGCAATGTGTTTGTTTCGTAATACATCTGATTCACGCACAAGATCAGACTTTGTAGACAGCCAACTCTCATACTGTTCTGACATCTCTTCTTTTAAAATCTCACATTTAACCTCATACATGGTTACCTTATCATCCAATTCAGTATTCATGTCATCAAGTTTGTCTGTCAACTCTTTCAGTTCTTCATCTTTCCGCAAGATGGTGTCTGTCATACAGGTGGAACTTTTTAATACATATTCTATTTGCAAGTCTCTCTCTTCTAATGCTTTTTCATGTTCTGCAACCATGTCTTGATTTGTTACATTTGATTTTTTAATCGTATCAAAGCTTTCTTTCATTAACATGTATTTGGAATTAATCTCTTTACATTCATCAGTAATCTTTTGAAACTCCTGTCCTTTCTCTTGAACCATTACCTCAAGTTTGGTCAACTTCTCTTGGAGGTTTTCATACTCACAATCCTTTTCTTGATTTGTTTTGTATAACGCATGGATTTCCTCATCTTTATTTTGCAGTTCTTTTCTTGTATCTTCCAAAGAATATTCCAACTTTGAAATTCTTTCAGCATTTAATGTTAGAGAGTCATCCTTTTCTACAACGCTATCAACCAAAGCTGAGAACTTGTTCTTCAGCTGATTAAATTCTATCATCATATGAGACAGTACAGATTTGTCACTAAGTGCTTCTTCGGATAAACAATCAAACTCATTACAAACTACACTAATTTGGGTTTCTCTGTCGGATAATGTTGTTTGCGCATTTTCAATGAACTCTTCTTTTTCTTGAATCTTAGTTTTCAATATGTCACATGTATCTTCTGTCTTTCGAATTCTATCTGACACAACCTTGTATTCTGCAACTAGATCCTCAAGTTTCTCAGACAACTTTTCATTTTCTGCACTTGTTTCTAATAACTTGGTATTTGCTTGCAATGTGCCATGCTGGGCGATTTCAAGAACGTCACTCAATTTATCATTGATATGCTTCAGTTCTGTGATTTCATCTTGAAGTTCTGCTATTCTTTCAGTTGTTTCATCATTGAAGTCATTAGAGTCATCTTCATCCTGATTAAAATAAGTATAAGAATCATCGTCTTTTGAATCCATGTGCTGCAAAAGCTTTGAAACTTCCTTTTCAAGAGCACCCTCTGAGTGAGCAGAACCATCATGATCTTCACTTTGGTCTTTATATATCACTCCTTCAAGACTCAACTTTTCAATTTCTGCTTCATGCTCATTGTTTGTTTCCTCAAGTTTTGAATTGAGTGCATCTATTTCAGTTTCTAAACCAACAACTACTGCTAAGGATTTTACTTCTGCATTTTTCAGTTGTACTTTCAGATTGTAGATGTCTTTTGATAGTTCATTTACCTTCTCATTTCTGTCAGAGAGTTCTAAGTTCAATGTATGGATGGATTCTTTAAGCTGAAACTCACTCGCTCTCTTTTCAATAACTAAGCATTCCACTTCCTCTTGACGCATTGCAATAAGCTTTTCAAAATCTTGACACTGAGCAGAAAATTGCTGCTTCTCCTCTTCTATGTTTTCTAAACTTTCTAATGCAACTTTATACTTCTGTTGTAAATCTTGCAGCTGACTACTTATCATTATTACGCGCTTGTCTAAATCTTGCAACTTTTTATCTTTTTCAGAAAGAAGTTTCTCACCACTTTCACACTTGTTCCTCATCTCTGTAACCCATTGGTATTGTTCAAGAAGTTCCTTTTCAGTTTCTTCATTCCTTGTTTTTGCACATTTTGAGGCTTTATCTAACTCTTCCTTTTCAAGCTTTAATACATTTATCTGCTCATACACCTGTTCAAGTGTAGATTCAACTAAGTCATTTCTCCCTGTAAGTTGCTTCACAGTGTGTTTAAAGCTTTCAATTTCTTTCTCTAATTGCCTTTGTCGATCTTTCAAATCCGTATATGTGCTTTCTTCCTTCATTTTTTCCTCAACCAAATTCTCAACAGCCTTTTTGGTTTCTTTATGTGCATCTTGTTCATTTTCATGGGATTCCCTAAAGTGTTTTAAGTCAGTTTCTAACTCTTTAATAACAGTTTCCAGTTTCACTTTTTCTGCTGACAGTGCCTCGACCTGTTTTGATAAGTCATCTACTATCTTTTTCAGATCAGATTCCTTTGTTGATGCCTCATCTATCCTTTCAAATAATCTATCTTTCTCTTTTAATGATTCCTTGAGATCAGCTGACAGTCTTAAGTTGTGTGACTTAAGTGAATCAATCTGCTCTTCGAGTTCAACAACCTGGCTCTGAATGATTTGAGTTTGACACTTATTTTCTTCTAGAGACTCTTTCAAAGACGTTATACTGTGATCTCTTTCTTGTAAATTTGTTTCAAGTATTTGTATCTCAGAACACTTTTCATCTAGATCTTTTCCACGTCTGTCCAGCATTTCCATGAGGTTAATATTTGTTGTATGATATTCATGTTCTTGTTTCTTTAGGCTCTCTATTGCATCCCCTAGTTCCTTGATTTCGTGATTATGCTGTGCTAGATTTGCTTCCAATGTCTTGTTCTGCTTCAGAGCTTCACCGAAATTATCATTCACTTCCTTCACTTCATCTTCTAACTGAGAAATTTGCTTTTCTGCCTGTGAAATCTTTAGAAGCCACTCTTGTCTTTCAAATGCATAGTTTGTTATGGAAGAGTCTTTCTCCACTGAAGACTTCTCAAGGCCGTTGAGAGTAGTTGACAAATCACTGAACTGTTGTCTTAAAACACCATGCTGTTCTTGTAAGCTTTTAATCAACTCTTCCTTTTCATTCATGGCAATTTCAGTTGTTTGCAATTTTCTTTCAAGCTCATCGCGAGTAGCCTCAGTATTCTCAAGATTTGAAATCACATCATTTAGTTGAGACAGAGTTTCTTCCTTCTGATAATTGCACATGTCTAACTGACTGACTAAATCAGTGACATTCTCTGCTAAAAGTTCAATTTTCTGACCTCTTTCCTCTTTCACCTTTTTGTAATTAGACTCTATCTCTTGTACATTGTTTGCAAGATTACTTATTTCATTTTCTTTTTCTGAGATAATTTCTTGTAACTCTCTTACTTTGTTGTTGATTTGTTCAAACTCTAGTAAAGCATTTGACTTCTCACATTCGTATTGCTCAAACTCCTCTTCTTTCCCCTTCAATTCTTTCTGGAGCTTTTCACACTGTGATTTCAGAGTATTATTCTCACTATTTAACTTCTCTTTCTCTCTAGTTAGTTTTTCCAACTGTTCATTACTTTCAGTTACAGCCACACTAAGGTCTTTACATTCTTTTGAGGCGAGCCCTAGAGTGTCTTCTAAATCCCCACTTTGCTCCTTTAGGGCTGTTATTTGTTCTTGATATGAGGAAACATCAGTTTCTAAAGAAGTCAGTTTATCTGTCTTTTGCAAGAGCTCTTTGTTCTTACTTTCAATTGATTCTTCAAGGTCTTCAATTTTACTTAACAATTCATCTCCCTGTGATATTTTAGTGTCTATCAATTCTTGTTTGAGGGTAAGTTCTTCTTCCAAGCCTAATTTCGTTTCCAGAAGTGTTGTTTTCTCTAAGTCAATACTCTGTGTTTTGTCTGACATCTGCTTGAAAAGACTAGTCAAGATCTGAGCATAATCAAATGAATCTGAAACAAGCTTTTCATCGTCACAGGATCTTACAGAGTCATTAACACTGTCAGCACTACCAGTATCAACATGTCTGCTTGAAAGCATTTTAATGGTTTGTTTTAAATGTTGGAACACTGTTTCAATTTCAGAAAGTTTTTTTATTTTAAGTAGCAATGTGGACTGCGAGGTCTCTTTTTCAATTGTCATCCTTTCTTTTTCTTCTATTAGTATGTCAAGTTTTACTTTCAACTCACTGCACAGATCCAGCTGTATTACATTGTCTGTCAGTGCTTTTGATGTTGTGTCATCTTTTGACTGAATTTCATTTTCTAAATCCTCAATGACATTCTCTGCATGACTCAGTCTTTGTTTTAGTTCATCATTTTCACCAGTAAGATCGTCAACACATTCTTTCAAACGTAACACTTCCCTTTTCAGGACTTCTAGCTGATCATTGTTTGTTTGAGACTGAGCTAATGCTATGTTCAACTTTGACTCTAAGGAATCCGCTTTTACAACATTCAGTTCCAGTTCACTTGTCACTTCAGCTAAGCAGTCATTTAATTGAGAATGTTTTACCTGTAATGATTGGTGGCTCTCTTCGACAGAGTTCAGCTTATCTTGCTTTCTATTAACTTGTTCTTCAAGGTCATTGTTTATTGTTTTAAGCTTATCTGTTTCCATTTCAAGAACATGATGTCTCTGCTGCAGTTCAAGGTGCTCATTTGTAAGAGATTCATTGGCACTTTGCATAGATCTCGAACATTCCTCTTTCTCTTTCAATGTCTTTTCCAGGACACCAATTGAATCATTCAGTTTTGATAATTCATATTCCTTATCTCCCAATCTGTCTTGTAAGTTATCTAAAATATTTTCCAGTTTGTCATTCTTGGTTTTTGTGTCTCTAATCATCTGTTCACTGTTTTTACTTTTACTGTTCATCAATTTCTGAATAGTTTTGACTTTGTCTGAGAACTCTTTTAATTGATCAGTCTCATCACAATTCTCAGAGCTCATACTCAAAGTGGCTGTTTCTGCTACATGTTCATCACTTGTCTCTATCACTTCTCTTTCAAGTTCTTGAATTTCTTTCAACAGCTCATCTACTTTTCCTGTCATTTCTTTCAAACATTGTCTTTCCTTTGACAGTTTTTCATTAAGTTCTCTACACATTGTTTCCATCCGAGAACTACATTCTGAAAGACTAGAATCTAACTCCAAAATACTGGATTCTTTTTCAAGCACCAATGATTTGCTTTGATTGAGATCAAGTTCGAGACATTCATTGTCCTCATTAATATTCTTTAATACTGCTTGTAAGTCCTTGCATTTCAATAACAATTCAGAATTGTCCCTTTCCAACCGCATTTGTGTTTCCTGCATGTCTACTTTCTGTCTGTCACATTCTTTAATCCTAGTCAAGTGTTCCTCTTTTTCAACACCCATAGAAGATAGAGTATGTTTCAGTGTCTCCTGTTGAAGAGACATGTCAGCTAATAATGCCTTAGACATTTCAAGCTCCAATACATACACTTTTTCTTGCTCTTTGAGTTGTGATTGCATAGTCTCTTCTCTATCTGTTGCGTCTTTTAACTGTGATTGTAACTGCTCTTCATTAACTTTCAACTTTGTTTTCAAACACTGTTCTTGATCTTGCAAATCTTTAAATTGTGTCTGTAGACTTTCATTTTTATCTTGAGAGTCTTTTAACTGGGATTGCAAACTCTGTTCTCTCTCATGATAAACTTTTAGATTTGTTTGCAAACTACCCTCTTTACCTTGATAATCTTTTAATTGTGTTTGCAAATTCTCTTCTTTCATTTGAGAGTCTTTTAACTGGGCTTGTAGTTTCTGTTCACTGTTGTGTGAGTCTTTTAACTGTGCGTGTAGTTCCTGTTCACTGTTTTGAAAGTCTGTCAACTGTGCCCCTAGTTTCTTTTCACTGTCTTTTAACTGCACTTGTAGTTTCTCTTCACTGGCACGAGTATCATTTAACTGTGCTTGTAGCTTCTCTTCTTTGGCATGAGAGTCTTTCAACTGTGCTTGTAGTTTCTCCTCACTGTCTTGTAGTTTCTCTTCATTGGCATGAGAACCCTTTAACTGAGCTTGTAGTTTCTCTTCATTGGCATGAATGTCTTTTAACTGTGTTTGTAGTTTCATTTCATTGTCATGAGAATCCTTTAACTGTGCTTGTAGTTTCTCTTCATTGGCTTGAGAATTCTTTAACTGTGCTTGTAGTTTGTCTTCATTGGCTTGAAAATCTATCAACTGTGCTTGTTGTTTCTCTTCATTGGCATGAGAACCCTTTAACTGAGCGTGTAGTTTCTCTTCATTGGCATGAATGTCTTTTAACTGTGTTTGAAGTTTCTTTTCATTGTCATGAGAATCCTTTAACTGAGCTTGTAGTTTCTCTTCACTGTCTTGAGAGTCTTTTAACTGTGCTTGTAGTTTCTCTTCATTGGCTAGAGTGTCTTTTAATTGTTCCTGTAGTTTATCCTCACTGTCTCGTAGTTTCTCCTCATTGGCATGAGAATTCTTTAACTGTGCATGTAGTTTCTCTTCATTGGCTTGAAAATCTATCAACTGTGCTTGTAGTTTCTCCTCATGGTCATGTAGTTTCTTTTCATTGGCTTGAGAATGTATCAACTGTGCTTGTACTTTCTCTTCACTGTCTCGTAGTTTCTTTTCGTTGGCATGATAATCCTTTAACTGATCTTGTAATTTCTCTTCACTGTATTGAGAGTCTTTTAACTGTGCTTGTAGTTTGTCTTCATTGGCTTGAGAATCTATCAACTGTGCTTGTAGTTTCTCTTCATTGGCTTGAGAATCTATCAACTGTGCTTGCAGTTTCTCTGCATTGGCATGAGAATCTATCAACTGTGCTTGTAGTTTCTCTTCATTGGCATGAGAATCTATCAACTGTGCTTGTAGTTTCTCTTCACTGTCTTGAGTGTCTTTTAATTGTGCTTGTAGTATTTCCTCACTGTCTTGTAGTTTCTCTGTATTGGCATAAGAATTCTTTAACTGTGCTTGCAGTTTGTCTTCATTGGTTTGATAATCTATCAACTGTGCTTGTAGTTTCTCTTCACTGTCTCGAGAGTCTTTTAATTGTGCTTGTAGTTTTTCCTCACTGTCTTGTAGTTTCTCTTCATTGGCTTGAGAGTCTTTTAAGTGAGCTTCGAGTTTCTCCTCACTGTCTCGTAGTTTCTCTTCATTGGCATGAGAATTCTTCAACTGTGCTTGTAGTTTCTCTTCATTGATTTGAGAATCTTTATACTGTGCTTGTAGTTTCTCTTCATTACCTTGAGATTCTTCTAATTGTGTTTGCCAATTATCCTCTCTTGTTTTATAGTCCATTAAGTGCGCTTGAGAGTCTTTAAACAGTTCTTGCAGTTTCTCTTCATTGGCTTGAGAATCTTTTAAATGTTCTTGCAAATGTTCCAGTTCTATTAACTGCGCTTGTAAACACTGCTCTTTGTCTCGAGAATCATTTAATTGTGTTTGCAAATGTTCATTTCCATCATTAGAATCGTTTAACTGCGATTGCAATGTCTGCTCTCTGTGTTGACACTCGTTTAACTGCGATTGTAATTTCTCTTGTCTTTCTTTAGTAACTTTTAACTCGGACAACAACTGCTGAAAATCTATCAGCTGTGATTGCATACTGTTTTCGTTGTCTTTCTCTGTGGTTTTTAAATCATTTGTAAGTTTGGATAAATTAGACTCATGCACATGCTTCATTTCAGCAACTTCAGCAAGCAAAGAAGAATGTTCAACATGCGAATCAGTAAGTTTTGTTTTTGTTTTTGAGAGTTCAGATTTTGTAGACACCAAAGTAGATTCTATTTGTTCTAATTCCTCAGTCAAAATATTCACTTTTTGAAGCAACATATTGATTTCATCACCTTTTGTGGTACATTCTAGAAGCACTGACTCTTTCTCTACCAAATGCAATTGTTCACTTTCATTTAGTGTCTGAACTTCGGCTTCAAACTGTCTGAGTGTTTCAGCATTGAATTCTAACTGTTGTTTTAATGACAGTTTCTCATTAACAGCTTCAGCTAACATGGATTCTTTTGACACTAGATCTTTATCACTCTGAGATTGCTGATCAGATAATCTCATGTTTGCAGTTGACAGCTCTTTGTGTAAGACCTTAGCTTCCTCAGACTTCTTTTGTATATTAATCTCTAGACTGTTATTTGTTTCTTTCAGGGATTCATTCTCATGCATCAAGTTGTTAACACTTTCATGCAGTTCTACTATTTCTTTCTGAAACTGCGCATTTTCTTGTTGAGCAGACCTAATACGTTCTTCTAGTTCATTAACATACTGAGACAAAATTTCATGTTTGCTAGATAAGTCTGAAGCAAGAGTTTCTGACTGAGTTTTGTTTAATTGTAGAAGGTCATGGCATTGCTGTAATTCTGATAAAGAGTTTTTAAGAGATGATATATGGTTATGTAATGACTCACATTCATTCTTACTTTCAGACATCAGAACATGCGTTCTATCACAATCATGCTGAGTGGCACTAACCTGAGTGGACAGCTCCAACTTTGATGTTTCCAGTTCCTCAATTTGCTTGGACATCTGCTGCTTCTGTAACTCCAACTGTTTCCTGTGCTCCTGGTCGAGTAATTCCAACTGTTCTGTATGTTGTTGTTTGGCAGTTTCTAGCTTGCTATCACTATCACGATCCATCTCTTCTAACACTTGTTTGTGGCCTACCTTCATCTCTTCTATGTCATCATTCAGCTTTCCAACGTTATTTTGATATTCAACAAGTTGTGAATTTAAACTCTCACACTGATGTTTAAGAGATTCATTTTCTTGTGTTAGACTAGTAACAGTGTTTTGTAGATCTGCCATGACCTTCTCTGAATGTTCGAGTTTACTCTTAATTTCCTCACATTCATCAGTCACAACCTTTAAAGACTCTGAAAGCTTTTCAGTTTCAGCAGTCAGAGTGGTTTTATTGTCTTCAAATGAACTGACTTCTGTACGTAAACTTGAAAGCTCTTGTTTAAGATTATCACACTCTAGAACATAATTTTGTAAATCTGTTTGCACAGATGACAGTTCATTCTCACTAGATTTCATATTTTCTGACTTTGATTCCAACTCTTGAACCAACTTTTCCCGTTCCATTTTCAATGACTCACATTCGCTTTCCATTTCCAATAATGTACTTTCCAATTTGACATATTTTTGTGTTGATTGCAAAATCTCTTGTTTTAGATTCTCACACATTGTTTCAAGATCATTTATTTCACTGGTTAATTTGGCTTTCAAAGAGTCACTTTCTTGAATTTGATTCTCAAGTGCTTCAGACTCATCTTTCAGCAAACTGTATTTTGCTCCCAAAGATGTGTGTTCATCCGTAAGGTTTCCTATCTTTGCTTGTTTCTTATCCTTTTCTGCTGTCACATCCAACAGATCTTTCTCTAGATCAGATATCTGCTTAAGGAATGACTGCATTTTAGTTTCTGATTCTTCACCTTCTAAACTTTGACCTTCTTTTATAGATTCTATTTCTCTACTCAATTGTTTCACTTGTAAATCATATTCACTGACTTTAGTTTCAAGTTCTGATTTTACACTGTTCGATTCTTCTAATTGCACTTTTAGTTTGGCACAGTTTTCTTCAACAACGTTAATGTTTTCAAGGTGTTTGTTACATTCGTGTTTGTATTGATTGACTGATTCATAGAGACCTTCAACGGTACTTTTGGCAAGGCCTAGACTAGAAACATTTTCAGTAAACACTACTAAAAATTCACTAACACTGTTTTCTACAACACTTAAATGTTCTGTCAATGATGTTTTTTCCTTTGAAATAACACTTATATTACTGTTAAGTGTGTTTGTCTCTTTTTCCAGGTCTGCTATAATTATCTTCAACATTAAGTTTTCGTTATCAACTTCATCTTTACCATCACCTAACAACTTTCGTTCTTCTTCAAGAACTGTCACATTGTCTTTCAAAGAAGCAATTTCACTTAAACACACAGTTAGCTCCTCTTTTACAGCCTGCAACTCATCTGTCTTTTGTTTTAAGTCCTCCTGTTGAACACCAGTTGATTGATTAATGTCTCCAAGTTCAGCACATAGCTCTTCCAGTCTAGTTTTCAGTTTTGCTATTTCTTCATTCCGTGTATCTATAAGGTCCAGTTGTTCCTTAGTCAATGCCTTTTCCTGGGTGAGGACAATATTCTGCTTCTCCAACTCTTCTTCTAGAACAGCAGCCTTATCGTGTTCTGCCAACTGTAAATAATACAGACAGAAGTTTGACATTTTTTCTTAGTGATATGGTTTGCTATATGACTTTAATTTTAGATTAACTTCATTCACAGAATTTATTTTCTTACGCTTCAATATAACAGTTCTTACAGTCAATGTCATTTAAATATATGAAAACATAAGATTCTCTGTATCTCAGTATTAAAAGTTATGTTAATATTTAATAATGTACTTTTTCCAAATATTAGTTCCATGTGATGTTTTCAAATTATTTCTAAAAATATATGTAAATTTAAACTTTTGAAAAGTATATAGATAGATGTGTGTTTACATGTGATTATGCAGGTATATATTGGTATTTCAATAAATGTCAAACTTCCTTTCAAACATAGAGGTTTCAAAACAGGAAAGTATCTGGGAGACAGTCAACCCTGAATGATAACTTCCCAAAATGACATGACAAGATGAAGCAAGATAATCTTTTCCAAAGCAATACAATATGATTAAACTTTTATGGAGCAAAGTCAACTATTTCAATTAATAACCTTATTTATCCAATTAGCCACCGTCTAAGTATCATGTCATTTTGAAAAGTTTTACTATTAAAATCTTCACACTTTCTACACAGATGATTAGTTCATTATTAACGTTTATCCACAATTGTAAGAACACTCAAAGAAAAGCAATGGGTATACACTTTCTTTTGTTTTCATTAAGAGGGCTGAATATTTAAGCTTAACTTTCACTATTCCAATTATAGTGCATTATACTAAACTATTATATCAAGAAGAGGGCCAGATAGCCTTATACTGCTCACCAGAGCTCAAATCACTGTAGCTTAATGATAAGATAGCAGGTAACATCTATAGATCATACTAAATGTCATTGTAAAACTCTCTACACAAGTCAACACAAATTGTAGCCCTGAATTAAGGCTATATTCAAAGCAAGGATCAAAAGTAGAACTATCAAATGACATCAAATAGTGCTAGTAGATTAATTATCTAAGTTTAAATCTCCATATATCTTAAATTGACTGAAATTCTATGCCTTAACATTATTTAAGAATTGTTTATAAAAAGCACATTTTGTTAATTGAAATATTGTTATAATTCATGTAAAGTTAGAGTAATCAAATGTTTTGATAGGTGATGCAGTTGATGGGTCTCCATGTGTATAGGAAGTGAGTGTTAAACATGGGAAACAAACACAATATCTTACCTTATCTGCTTCTAACTTCTCTATCTGACTCTGAGTTTCGGCCAAGCTAGACTTAAGGGTTGTTATTTCAGTTTCTAATTCTGATTTAGAGGTAGAAGCTGAATCTAGCTGAGCAGTGAGGGAGTTGATTTCGTCCTTTTGTTCCTTGGACATTGCTGTGATCGACTCCAGGTCTTTACCCACTTCAGCCACCTAAGTTATGAAGTAGAGATAGTTGTAGTGGAAATGTGGTTATTTTTAAATATTCTACAGTGTGACATGTTCTATAGTATAAGAATATATTGATGTTTTACTAATAATGGGATACAATGGTTTTCAATTTCAGTTTATAAATACTTGAATATCGGTTTTGGAAATGGTTTGCAGCAGCATTTGTATATAGATTACTGACAAGAGTTTCATAAAAATATATATTTAAAGACATTTAGCCCAAGATTGTTTTATAACATGACATTTTATTTTACTTAGACCAGCAAATTGTTGTC
>ENA-OREC01000209-OREC01000209.1-marine-metagenome-genome-assembly--contig:-NODE-209-length-18891-cov-14.017912_pt1 | contig 18891 bp, 5 predicted proteins | sample MGYA00248626_ERZ508543 | MGnify/ENA primary metagenome ERZ508543 (study PRJEB26211, sample SAMN05518279) | marine metagenome | isolation source: Puget Sound, Washington, USA | host: Bankia setacea...
TATAACAGAGCACAAACTTCTACTTGTCCTATTGCCCTATATAACAGAGCACAAACTTCTACTTGTCCTATTGCCCTCGGGACAAGGGCAACCCAATATGCAGCCACTTTGTGGGGGCATAATTATTTGTATTAGCAACTGTTCAACTATTAATGGCAGTTGACGACCCTCATGGAGCTGAACACTCTATTTCTAGCTGTTAATTAAGTCATTAGTCTTCAATAATCAAAGCGTGAAAAATACACAATCAATAAACCTATCAATAAACCTATATTATTCTTTTTTCCATGACTTTTGGCCTGGAACAACTAACACACCATATTCCTTACCTTCAAAGTGTACATATTTATATCACACAGTTATAAGTAGTCTAAAAACAAGGTGAAATTGCATTTATAGCCCATAAGATGAGAAAACTTCAAAAGAAAATAGTTCATACATAAACTGGGGTAAAGCTTTGGTGTTGAAATAATGTGCTCTTTTTTCAACTCTAATATTAATTTAGCTAGGTGACTAAATGTCTCTGTCTCTTTCAGTACCTATAAAGATGAAGAAATTTCCCGTTAAACAGTCTTCTAATATTGAATGCGAGATCAACATAAACTGGCTGATGATCGGCTAAAAAAATTCTTGTGATTATTTGGAAGATTGAAAACCAAAGTTCAGAGCAAATCATCACAGGCTATTTTTCCATATTTTCTTGTATTCATTCTGTCTGCAATGAGGTGACAATCAAAGGAACTTCTTGCACTCTTTAGCTGTTGGTGAATTTTGGCTAATTTTCATCTTCTTATAGTGAATGGTGATTTATTATAAGCTGTCCGAATGCGGTTTTGAATAGTTTGAAATAGTTACAGACTGAGGAAAAAGGATGTGTACTCAAAATGCAAGAACTATTTGTCATTTCATTAAGAGTCCTGGGATTGCTATCTCACCTAGGTAAGATAATTGACCAATGGTAGAGCAGTATATCATACATACCTACAATGAGTACACCACAGATAATTGACCAATGGTAGAGAAGTATATCATACATACCTACAATGAGTACACCACAGATTATTGACCACTTCCCAGACCAGATGTCATATCTAGTAAAGATAACTGTTAAGCATTAGAAGAGACAACTATTCTTTACCTTGAGGTGAGCTGTGATTTAATTGAGCTGTCAGCTGAGTCTCCCCACGACACGGACTTCCGTAACGAATCACTCCGCGACAACACGGGGGTATCCCCACGAGGAGGTCTCATACTGAACGACACACTCTGACTGTACTTAACACCACGGCGTGACTTAGACTGATCATGCCGACGTAACAGATTCGTGGAACTAAACACAATCATTAAGAAATTCTCAGCAAACTGATGTTCTTGGTGCGCGATTTCTACGAGTGGTGAATCAGAGTCGGATAAATCTGGTGCTCTAATGCTGCCTATTTTTAATATCGCGGCACTTAGTGATGTCATACTTCCTGTTGCTGTATGGTAATCCGACGTGTCCTTATCAAACTTATCTGTCACATGACTAGTAGATTCCTCCGACCACAGATAATCTGGTAATCTCCCTGAGTATAACAGTTTCACAAATTCTTCATTAGTTGTAAAGAATCTGTGGGCCGCAAGTGCTGCATATTTTGATCTCTCTGTCGCCAAGATATTAAGCACCCTTGAAAATGGAATAGCTTTCACATACTCTCCTAAGTTAGAGATTGAATTAGTACTTTCTGCACTTAGAGAGTAGTTATGGCGGGTATTTGAAGACTGAATACCGTACTTTGAGGTAGGATGTCTTGTTAGGGTTTGTACACCGTTTATGATATTGTTGAAGTCTTCGAGGCCTCGTGTTACATTAGAAATCATTTCATGCGTCACCGAATTCACATTGCCATGAGCAAACACTTGTAATCCAATTATCACAAATTTCTCCATCCACCATATTGCCTTATCTTGTAAACGTCTTAGCGCCACTTTGATCTTGTCCAGCTGAAAATGCATTGGACCTAGGATGGGTTGTAACCAGCGGTTTGTGTGTAACTTCTGTTTGACACATTTCCAATGGCCAATTAAAGTCCGTAGATCCTCACATAGTGCGTTTAAACAGAATATCTTACTCACGGGTAGTTCATCCATACAATCGTGCCCTATAGAATAAAATGCTTTGTACTCATCCGCCACAAGATGCTGTAAATCGCGCACAAATATCATACCACTTTTAAGCCTATACATGCAGTCCCTGAGAAGCTCAATACGTGTCCGCTCCTCTAGGTGCAGTCTGAGGCTGAGGTAGCGTTTACCCAGCTGAATGGCGTGTCTGCAATGTGTGAAACTAGAACGACCTTTCTCCTGGGCTCGCCTCGCTATATGGTTACCAGGCTCGATAATCTATAGAAAAATGAAAGATTTCAATATTACGCCAACATTAACACCCATGTCGATGCTGGAAAAACTCTTAAATGGCCAGAAATATGACGATTAAAAAGTACCCAAAAAGTTAGACCAAAAAAACTCTTAGATTAACAAAGAAACAGCAATCAGTAGTATGTAAACAAAAAGCTGCTGTTCTAAGTGCAGTTTTTCTCTGTCCAAATATTTAAGAATTATATGACTAACTACTGTTTTACCTGACAATTTACAATTTTAGTTATTATGTACCAAAACAGTATTTAACAGTATATATCTTATTTTGACAGTTGCTAATGTGGCCATGACAGCTAGCTTATCAAAATGAGTGTTACGAAAAAGAGTGCAGTAGAATATAAACTATACCTGGAAGCCCCTTCGTAGACATTTCACAGCCTCCTCTCCATCGTTCTCATTGAACACTCGTCCTTGTGTTTCCTCTAAATAATCCCTATCTAGGAATCCTGAGATACCAAAACTTCCCGTGAAATCTGCCGAACCGCTTGCTAATGACAACTGGCCGTGCAAGGGAGGTAATGATGATAAGTCCATTGTGTTAACTTCTCAACTCTTGTATATCACAGAATATCGCATGTTGTCATAAATTTAAGGTACTGATCATCACTGAAAATACACAAACATCCTTCTTAAACTTTTGATTTATAATCTTTTCTTCACCTGGATTGAAAATACTTTGAAAGAAGAAAAAACATGCTTTTGGTAAAATGAGTATATGTACAGTTCAAAGTAAAAAAAAGATACAATTTTCTACAAATCTGGGAACTAATTAAGAGAATCTGAATACTGCAGTCAGATGATACATAGTTACCTACGGCTGTTATGTGTGACCATAAAAGAGTGATTTCTAGCAATAAAAACCAAACACACAAATACCCATATACATACAAGTTTAAAATTGTTAAATATTTCTTCAAGTCACTACAAAAATTTAAAAAATCCTTTTCCAATGCAATAATTTTTACTCCAAACTTACATCACAAAAACTTCCAACGAATACAAAAACTAAAAGCACCATACACTTTTTATTGTCTATATCATAAATCTCTTCGGATGGTGATTAGAGCATGTTTATCTAATGTCTATCTGAAAATAACTAACATGAAAGAGTTCCATTGTCACATGAACGTAGCAATAATTCTAGTTACCCCATTAATGTTAAACCACTGTAAACACAACATGACAGGTAAAAAATCAAACGTTTGTAACTTTTTTTCCACATGTGTGTATTTGATCAATAGTAATCTGTCAACATTAGCGGACACCGAGACAAGAAAACTCCATTAAATACCTGGCGATACACTCCTAAAACCTAAGTCTATAGTAGCTCTGTACATATCTAATTTTAGTCATTACAGCGCTATCCCTTTCACTTTTAGGTCTATCCCCTGTTGAGTTTTAAATATATCACTTACTCAGAGATCGATATTTTGTAAAATGCAAGTCAAGCACACCTAAAGTCTATAACATATAAACCTAGTTTAATTCACTCTCCTGAAATGATCAATGATGCTGAAAGTACCTGTGCTACATTAACTTGAATTCTGCGAGAAATAATCACCAAAAAACTGGTTGATGTGTCATACAAGCTGGTAAAATATTTAATATCAATAATTTGAACAAAGTAATCTAGAAATATCCTTATTCTTTCAATGACCTCACTATTATTATTTTTTATTCAACCAATCACTAAAATAACATATATATAAATTCCTCTAAACACATAATCCTGCACGCACATAGCTTGACGTTCTGATAAAAGTCACAAATTTCTCACTTCTCTATAGTAACTCTTTTTAGTGATCAATTACCTTTATGCACAAAAAATAAAAATTGAAATGCATCTTGTAAGTTCTGGTAAATAAAAACAACAAATTCCTTCTCAACCTATAAATGCCTGGAACTGTGTACATTGTCTGCAGGCTGAGTTTGAATCTAAATCTAATACAGGAATGTTGACACTAATTAATCTATTCTAATCCTTGAAATGTTATAAAAGTTAAAAATAAACGTAACTATGTCTCTTATTCTAACCTTCAACTTCTCATGATACTTATACATGTACTTTCTGGTCATAATTATAATTTGCATTACAATTATATGCCTGCACTACACAAAATATTTCCAAGAGATAATCTATACCTATATATATATATATATAAATGTTTAAGTTCTGGTAACACTATGTAACACCTGTAACACTGAACACACAATAATATATATCTTACCTGAACATAAGTGCCAGGGCTTATCAGTAAACTGCTTTCTTTACATTAAGAATTCTCTATTGCACCTGTATGTAACTCACTCTCACAGGTATTTTTGACATTTTTGATGTAAAACAGTCTATTAACTGACTTTCCAGAGTTTTATAAACCACTTTTTCTCAGAACAAATTATCTGTAGGAAAAATCGCAGGTAAAATAATGTGAAAACTTCAAAACTGAACGAAGAAAAACTAAATGTAGAAAATATCAGAAAAAAATGCTATGTAAACTTGTAAAAATGCTGATTCAATATAACTATTCGGCTGTATGTTTTACTACAGATCACCATTCATATGCTACATCATATCATCATAGCCTCACTTTCAATACAAGCATTCACTTAGACACCTATTGACTGAAATTCCTGTCTTATAATACAAATATAAAAGTACGGGCTACACTTAGATCAGATTTTTAGTCCAACATTCAAATCAAGGCTTAATTTAACCTTTTCAAGTAGATCTTTAAACACTATTTCCATCAATGTAAACATCTTAAATCACTTGTTAACATTCGAGTTTGAAATTTTTAAATGACATATTTTGATGTTTAAATTTAATACTCAAGTCTCTCTATGGGTTGAAACCGATCCTTGAGACTCTTAGCTGATACCGTTACTAACAAATACAAATTACTGGTAGTATGCGCAAACAGTCCAAGTGAAGTGATAGCAAAAACGTCTTAACTCTCTTCATGTTTCAGTAATAGATAAAGCAGTCTGGTGTCAATTGGTAAATTTGTAGTTGTCATGTATATATTTACTAGCCTGTATTAGCCATAACCCTACATTTACTGCCTTACGCAAAGTTGTGCAATTTTTACAACTATTGGTAAACATTGCATGATTTGATCTACAGTCAATGCTGAATATTTGGAATACCTACAGTAAATGAAAAGTACATTGGGCCATACCTTCAACAGCTGATTAATAGATAATTATAGAACTGTTCTAGATTTTGAAACTGTGTCAAATACACCAAATGTTCTCCAAGGCACTCCTGCTCTAAGTTAGCTATGTTACAATATCATGCCCTATATATGAACTCAATAATGCCATTGATTATGTCGTATTTACTATTGTACACTGGGGCTGTCAACATGTGAGAAGGGGTTTTGTGCAGCTAGTTTACACTAAATACCAGTAATTATATTATATTCCCATGTTATTGGCATTCAGCAAGGTCATACAACAGTTTTGTTCTTTAATGGATTAGTAAAAAACCCTATCAATACAGTGAAAGTACTTGTAGAAATTATACATGCTGTTCAATGTGGACAATCTTTTGTGAAAATTTAGGTTACTGTGCAGTGTTTGGAACTTTATTTACATTGCATGGTGCAGGCCCTGCATGGGCCCTTGGAATTTGGCTCCAATCACATATTAATATATAGTTATGTCCCCCATTCACTGACACTGTACTATTGTAAAATGGCGTCGTCATAATATTGATTTTAAGTTGTTTATTTTCCTAGTTTCACTCATTAATATAATGATAAAACGAATCTCTATGTACAGGACGACATGTATGGACATTTCTCAAAACACAAACAGTACACATGACATAAGTGACAACATCTCAGACAAGTCAGATATAGAATCGTACCACAAAGCTGCAGTGTCGATCATGCAATAAAACATTCTACACAGGTAATTTTACACACTGTTTCCATGTAACAAGTCTGTGAATGCAATCAACAGCTTAATGAACGTACTCACGACTTCATTAACAAGTGTGAATGTTTCCCCGCTATCCTTTTGTTCTACAAATGTCAACACAAATACCACAAAGATGAGGCGCAAGTTATAGTTTAAACGCTGAGAGCATATATTATGCACCTCACATCTTATAGCAAAATATTTGTATACATAATCAGTACGTACATAATTGTATAGTAACAGACGGTAACCAACAGCAACAGTTCCAGAGTTCTCAAACTTGGCAATAAGCAATGTAGAATCATTGTTTCTCTTTTTGTCAAATTTGAAAATTTACAATGATATTAGTGTAGGAATGAGTATCAGCATGGCTGCTATACCTATAGTCACGTATTTCAACCGTTGAATGGTGTTTCCTTTACCAGTTGAATGGTGTTTCCTTTACCCGTACAATGTGGATAAATGCTACACAAACACACAGCATTGATTGATACGTAAACAGAATCCTAATTAATGCACATCACCACCTACAAAAATGTCCAACCATGATACAATACATAAATAGAACCCTAATGGATGTATTTCAATACTTACAGCTTAAAAGCACCATGTCCAGTCTTATAGTGCTACCAGTAAATGGGTGCCAGCCAAAGAATAAGTTCAACAACATTACTGAAAAACATAGAACAAAACACCAACCATAAATATCCCTGTATTAAAGTGTTGTTGTACATTTTCCCGTATGAACTCCTAAAGGGTCTATTTACTTCTATATTCAATGGCAGTTATAACACTCTTGCTTTCACCCCTAAAATGAAGCTCCTTCTATATATATACATATTGATGTACAATTAGGAAGTCATCCAATATAATTTACTAGATGGCAGCATTATCACATCATTATCACATCATTAAGCTTGGAGCATATTGACATTCAGGTAAACATCGTAATTTTAGATAACACTCAAGTATGTCATGAGCGAACCAGTATAAGTGATAGGGAGTCTGGTCTGATATTTGATGAATAGAACATTTAAGTTTAAAAGTTGTGATTCTAATTTATAGGTTAATATTTTTTCAAATTTTAAAAGTTGCTACTAATGAAACATCTACCTTGCATTAACCAATATGTATTTGGATAGCACATGAAATCTATAATAACAATGACCAACCATTTACCAGTCACGATTTTCTCATGAAGTTCAGCCTTATCATTTTTTATATTGACTTTGTATAATGACGTAATTTACGTACATGTATATTCAAAATGTTCATGTGTTTTAAATTGAATTCATTATTTGACAGGAAAACGAAAGTCTATTATGTTACACAAGTGTTATAACTATGTGTCCTAACTGCATACTCTAAATTAGAAAAAATAAAATCGTATTTATTGTAAGTCTTTAACACTGATATTTGATGAACAGAACATTTAAGTTAAATGCTGATATTTGATAAACGGAACATTTAATTTAAATGCTGATATTTGATAAACGGAACATTTAAGTTAAATGCTGATATTTGATGAACGGAACAATTTTAAGTTAAACGCTGATATTTGATAAACAGAACATTTAAGTTGAACACTGAAAATTCATGAACAGAATATTTAAGTTGAACATTGACATTTACTAAAACAAAACATTTGAGTTGAAAAGTGTTTAATTATCAAGTTGGTGTGCTAAACTTATTACTGAAGAACTATAGACTGAACTCAACTTTCCAGAGACCAAAAACCTGTTTTAGAAAATTACACTGAACACTTCCAACTTCTATATGTCCATTCCATTAAAACAATCACTGCTCAATTTAGCCAACACTCCAAAGATCTTTGAATCTAAGCTTGCATGGGCAGACATTTAACATACAAGTACTGGTAGTTTGATGCAGTATACTGATGACAATAAGAATTCTCCATTAATATTGATGCCAGAAGATAATGCACCTATTGTTATGAAGCAGTCATGCACATGAATTCCCTGATGGTGTACTACACAGACACTGTACGTATACAACAGCTTCTAGTTTATAGTTACTGGTACTGAGACACAAAATAGAAGTACAATAAAAAACATGATAGTAGCTTTCAGGGATGTTCTAACTTAAGTGCTATTGAATACACAAGTTGCAAATTGAACATATAGCTGAATTCACTTTGAATGTAATGTTTGAAAAGGTGAATATGATCGAGCAATACTGTGTGCATGTAAACAACAAATAAAATTACAAAAGAAAAATGTTATAAATTTCCTACAAATTGTCTTCACTAAATATCGTTGTACGGAATCGCCACAGATTATCTATATACTGTACATGCACTTAATGTATAATGGCTTTAAATAAGTGATAATATAAATATGTACCTCCTCAAGAACACTGATTTTATTGTATCCAAAATGCCTATCAGTATAAATCTAATCACGAAGCCAAGGCCTGCATTATTCAAAGTTTTGTAGTAGTCCAAAATCCATTCAACTTTCAGTCTGCAGCCATTAAATAACGGTAACTTAAACTTAAAGGCATAACTGCTTTGAATAGATCTAATAAATCTTTCAAGGCTAAAATATGCGAAAAATGGTGTGACAAGCATGTTTGTAAATTAATCCTAAATCTGTATATTAAAAACTGACATGTCCGTGACCCTCAACTATTAGCTTTGACTAAGCTTGTATTTATCCTATATTTTCAATGTGTACTATAATTAAATCCTATCAACTTTATAAATGCATTTCTGACCTTGTCATGTTTCAATTAGATCAGTCATGATTTATTCCATGGATGTTACATTATTCTTCCAGCTTTTTAAAAAAATAAAGGCAAACAAATTGATAAATTAACAGTATGGCATGTGTTCATATATAGTGCTGCATTTGTGTGTTGAATGCCTTATATTATGTAGTATGTACAATTCATTTATTATGAATGTAGTATGAAGGACTTATGCATGTGCTATACTGAATGTATTTATGAGTGTGCTACATGAAACAATAAACAAATTAAACAATGTCCTTGTGTGTTTTCTTTTACACTAGTAATGAAACACAAGTATAGCTTTTCAAACCTGTCACTGGAAGAGTAATGTACCTTTATATCTTAAACCACTTGTTTAAAGATCACCAAGCTGTCATGCTATTGGGGTCCTTATGTTCAGGTTCAATTAATGCATAACTACCTAAAATTAAATGCCAATTAAGTTGTCATTGAGCTAATTATTGAACATTTAGGACCTCAACCTATTTCTACAGTAGTCTTAGATAAAACTTCTAACTAATTATTAAAATAACCATCCCTTTTATGGTAACCTAATTATTGTTATAGTTTGCAAGTGCTTCAATTAAGAGCCTTCAACTCTAGTTCATGTACACATGAGGGTGTGAATGCAATATTATTCTATCTGCTTCTTTAAGTTCAATTCTCTCTTTTTGTTTGAGAGACAACTCTGTACATTTTCATGAGTGGTCTCCGTTTTGGGTAGGTATTTCTACAATGTGTATATATAGTAAAAATGTTTGAAATTGTGTTTTCCTTTAATGTTAAGGACAATAATAAATGTCCATGTTTACATAATATTAGACTTTCCTATAACATATAGATATGCTTCAGTGCTTTGTGAATCAGAATGCGCATGTCTACATAAAACAGTAAAGATGGTAATTTTCTTTGTTAAAAGTAAAGAAAATACCTACACAAAAGGGAGAGCACTCATACAAATGTACAGAGTTGTACCTAAAACGAAAAGAGAGAATATCATTTAAAACCTTTTCCCTTTTATCCCTCGACATGATCTCCTTTAAGAACATCTGATCAAACAATTGTACACTAAACAATGTGTTACGAACAAACAGTTTACAACATTTAATGATCACATTGTTAACATTAGATGAAGATTGAGTCCTTGACAAATATTGACAGAACTGTCCCTTTAACCACAATGGCTGGTACCATTATCACCTGAGCATAGATTGTGTTTGTCAGCAGATATTTGTGAAGCATTCCAAGGACCAATATCTCTGTAAATACTAAATAGACTTGATAGAGGGGGTTGCCAGGGTTCATTCTTGTTTAATAATAGTACACACTTTTACTGTCAGATTGCATATGTTGCTTTAAGCATGTATATAAACTATACCTGTACGTCAACTCCTGTTTATATAACGATGTATTAAATTAAATTATAAATTAGCACATTAGATATTACTGGTACCAAAAGGCCATATAAGATTAAAAAATAGTCATGAAAACATTAATACGGAAACAAATATTTACCTGCAGCTTAAAATTTCATTCTGGAATGTTTTTTCATGTTGGTATTTCCAATTTCCTAGACTTGATTCCAATAAATATCCATAAACTCCAATCAAGCAAGTATTGATGTCCAAAGTTAATAATGATGATAGTCAGCCATTTTTCAATTCTCAATTCACTCTGTCATTACGCCCTTGATGCCTACAGATTTCCCTGATGCTGATCTATATATCTCTACCCATTGACTGTAAAGTACAATTTAGTATATACACTCATTCAGAATACAAGCTATAAGATAAAGTAATGTAAACGCTATAACAAATGATGTCCCTTAATACCATAATGCACCGACTTTGCTATAATAAAGACCCCCCTAAGCGACATATTGATGAAAATCCACAGAAAATCTTCCTTAATGATGGAGAAAAATGTCACCGAAGGTTGATAGATTGAATCTCATGTCTATGGAAAAAGATCAGGCTGATGAAAGTAAAAATCTAGTGGTGGTGGTGGGGGGGGGGGGGCAAAAGGGTTCTATCTGCTTTAATAGCACTTAGAACCCTTTTGCTTTCACCTCGCTGTTTACAGTATATATATACGACTCTCTTTTATTTAAAGGTCAGAAACTGGCTTGAACCAACCTCATGAGGCATTGGACATTGTTAAAAACGTTAGTGCAACACAAACTTATTATAAATTAAATGTATGATCAATGAAAAAATACCTGTTAATTGGAAATGTTTGTAATTGTATTCCAAGTTTATCCAGTATTGGAGGAATAATTTATTAGTTATCATGTAGAGCGCGCAGCTACCGATAAGGATTAAAACAGCATGAAAACATATATTTTTTATTAGAATAAATTAATCATTATTAACTGCATCCATTGAAAAATATAAAAAATCCTAATTTGGGCAGTTAAAGTCTCGAAGATCAAACTTATATGTGAGCAAACCTGGAGATTAAATCAGATAATAATTGAAAACAATTAGATCATTAAAAGCCATAGAAATGTGTAAATTCAAAATCTGACTTTTAAGTGAATAAGAAATTTATCTAATAACATATTTGTTTACAAAATTTTCTTCATTTGACTTCATAATACGGTGTGTATTTTGATGGTTTTACATACAAATGATTGAAATTATTGATAACTTAAGTTAAGAAATAAAAAAACATTGTGACCCGTGTTTTATCACAGAATAAAATATAGGTACGAGTTCGGGTGCGTATGAATTAAAGCCCATATGCACTAGCACAAGTGCTTTCATTACACGCACACGAACGAGTACGGATATTTTATTCTGAGATAAAACATGGGTTCTGATGTTTTATTCCGAGACCAATTGTACCTCTCTAAAATGCTGCACTTCTTTTTTGAAAGCTTATATAGACTGCGAGGATGTCGATCGTCTGGTTTAGCGGAAGGTTAATTGAATAGCACGGACCTTAAAGCACTGACCTAGATCTGTGGTTACAGTCATATTTTATTGTGAATAAAAGACAGCTAGTTTCCTTCTTTGTGTATAGGAGAAAATCACGTGACCGTTCTAGAATGATACGTAAAGCAACAACAAAGAGCATGCAGCCATAAAGCTAGATACCCTATAGGAACATTTCCATTTCAAGAGTTAGGATAGAGATATAGCACTGTTAGGAAGAGAAAGGTTGATTAAATATTAAATATCACCGCAGAGAAAATCTGAAGATCACTATAGCCAATACTCACAACCTTGACATACCGGTAGTATTACAAAGTATGTAGGTCAAATAAGTCTTGAACAGTTTTATAAAAAATTATAAATTGTAAATCTAAACCTACATCTATAATTACTCACTTTTTAAAAAAAAATCATTCTGCTATTTCTAAATTAAGAGTACTGCAAGCTAAAAGATCTTCACACATCACACTATTTTAACATTGCAGCACAAAAGTTTATCATAGCCTGGATATTATAGAACGGAATGTTCGCTTTAATAACTTCACGTAGTCAATTGCAGTCAACTTATGGATAATTTGTGTTTGCCCTACATTGTCAACCAATCAAGGGGGCTAGATTTTAAAAATATAGAGTTATATCTTTGTGAAGAATAGTTACTTATTGCTGAAAAACAACTCTTAGGCATATAGCCACGCCTACTGTTTCCGTATGCAAAGGCACTGCAAATAATTAAGCAAGTCTTTTTCATATGTTATCCTAAATATTGCAACGTTTTCTCCGTAAAAAGTTTGGTGGGTTGGGATTGGAAGGGGCTAACACTAAGTCGCTACCTAAGGCTACTCACTCCTTAAGAAATTACTTAATAAACTCTAACTTATACTTAGAACTCCTGTGTAATAATGTGATTCATTGATGTGCACTAAGAGAACTACAAAGGCTGTGAGGTTCATGTTATACAGTTATGTGACAGTCATTACACGAGTCCCTTGGTTGGAATTAAGACTAAACAAATTGAACAAATTGAACCAACACTTTCATAACTCTAAGTAACTATCTGACTTGCAACAAAACAATCAACTATACACTCACCCAAAATGACAACTTTACACGTTTATAATGGGATTTACTATGCATGGGAAAAAACACCTGTACCTCCCAATGCAGGTAAGTGAAATTAAATCATCTGTAAGGGTGTTGAACTTCATCAGTCAGGGAGTAAGTTTATAAAAAAATAATAAAAAATATCAGGATCCTTCTGATTTAAGGTCATGAATTCCACTATATATTCAATACAAAGGGAGGTAATTAAACAATTTAAATCTTTAACGTCTCAAATCTATTTTTTTCATTGTGTTTATATAAAGCTATGTTGTTGTTTTTAGTTTTGAAATAAATTTCTCTCAAATGGCAACAAAAAGCATTTGGTCCTTACAATTAATTGAGCTTCTGTTTTCACTTTATGAGTTATCTCCGTTATGCATGATAAATTACTTTAAATTTAAGGTATAGTATTGCCTTTGTTATGTGTCCTATTTTATAGAGTGAAATACATTGATTTAATATTTTGTTAGCTATTTGTATTATAAAAGTGTAAAGTTTTCATTTTCCGTATAGTTGTTATGGTACAACAACTGGGCTCTCTTTGTTATACTTACAGACATAAGAGTTCCAAACAGTTTAACATTATATCTTAGGTCACATTAGTAAAGTTGTGGACAAATAAGTAATTCATTAGCATGATCTTATTCTTAAAATATGTAGATATGATTATAAGTAAAGACATCATTAGATCAGGGAGGTTGTTGTTATTGCTATAATTGTTGTTTGTAGCTGTTTATTGTTGTTGTTTTACATATGTCTTTACTTATAATACTTTACTTATGACCAAAGACAAACAATGTTTCAGCATACAAATAGTAAACAAAATACAATGTCACACTTTACCCATTGTGTTGAATATATAAAGTCAATAACCTATACTTTCTATGATAACAAAAATCCATGAAGTTAAAATATGAATTCTATCTTTCAACGGGTGATCCTAAATTCTTTAACTAAAACAACATGGTAGTAAACAACAAATAAACTAAGTATATAAGTGAACTTTTTACACTGACAAAAGGCAGAAAGTACAAGACAGATATTGCCCAACCAACAACTTCGGCCATAAACAAGACCTCCAAGCATGATCATAATAAGCAGCCAAGAAAGTGTTCACGTGGTCAATAAATGTTTGCCTATTTTGCGATCACAACAAATTAATCAAGCACACTACTTTTCTTTTAATCCGACCATAAACCATGAATCTGTCAACAAGTACCTTTTCTTTCTTTTTTATTTTACACCTATAGCTGACATATCCCATTAAGAATAAGAATTTACTGAATTGGATTATACATTGGCCGTGTATGACTATGATATATAACATAGCTGTGAATGGACTCTTTTATTTCCACATCTCAAAATAACCACCTTAGGATGTTACGTCTTGATTGTTTACACATACTTTGATAAAGAATAATGACCGATATCAGTGAATACACATCCATACCTCAGGGGGAAGTCAACCGGCATCTATCAACAAATCCTGTTAAACTATGCAAGAAAAACTCAAACCACCAGAGCCGCTAACAAACAAACATTACCGAACTGGATCAAAATAAACATGCAGGACTTCATTTAGCTATCAGAGTGTTAATTTAGGTTGACTGGAGAGTTTCATACGTACTTCAGAGATAGTTGTGAAATACTTGACATAGAATTGATTAAACATGGAAAACATTCCCTTACACACCAATTAATACATTTCTCTTCTATAAAATCAAGTACTCTTCATAAAAAAGTAATTAGATGCGCACTCACTGGACTTCATAATCAATTAATCACGTTTAATATAAAATAAAATGAGAATATTTAACATATTTCAGACAAATTCAGCAGAAATGATAAACACAGAATCCATAGTTTACGTAATTATGATCGAATTTACATAAATGTTAGTTGTGTATCTGAGAGAGCATAACAGAGAAATGTATTAAATATTTGGTGTATATGTTAGTTAATGTTACGCTAAAGACTTACTATAAGTGCAACTTCTCTTTGAATAAAGCAGCAGTAAGAATCCTTTAGCATTGATCACCTCTAGAGGTATTCTAAAACCAATCAAAAATAGACTTGTAGTCTTAAATATGGAATGTCTGTGTTCTTCTATTAGTTTAGCAAATATTTGGTCTCTCATTTATGAAAATCCAAACAAGCTCTTCAAGAAATTGAACACAGGCACATTTCTATTCAATAATGTTACCATAATATTTAGACTATCAACAGTTATATTAAAGAAGCATACTTTATTGAACGCGCTCATTGTTTCAAATGTCAAGTCTAATATATTCTTATAGAAAAATTTAAAACTCTTCAGCAGGGAAAAACGTATAGCTAAAAAATTGTCTTCTTATGTATCACCAAGTTGTTAATAAACAATAGCAAATTACTGTAGATCACAGATAAAACTGAAGGATTTGACTATGAGAAAATCTTTCTGAATCATCACCCTTGAGCAGTCTTCAAACCAGACTTTGTTTACAGTCTATAGCACTAAGTATTGGTTTATATCAAGGATAAAATTCTAAATGAAATGATATTAGCCATTTCAAACTCAAAGACCTGGGGACTGTAATTGTTTCAACAATAATCCTAGGTGTATTTCAAGTACCTTGTTATTATATCCTGGTGTAACTATTGGTCAGTTTACCCTACCTACCTGAGATATCAGTCCTTAGGGAACTTTAGTATAACAGCCTTCAAGATTCATCCATGTCATTTTAACCCACATTCTAAAAGAACAATTTACTATCACCTAATGCAATAGTAATTAACCTGAATGTAATTAGTACAAATCATGCAATCGATAGGGAATAATTCCTTCAGATGAGAGTGACTAGAGTTAAAGAGTGGTGAATAATTGATGAAGATTGAGTAACAATTGGGCCTTGGAATATCCTCAAAACATATCACAATGTGACTATTAAATTGGGTCTCAAACTGGTTCTGTGAAAACAGTCTGCTAGTAAACGTACGTTGTTTTTCTCACATCAAAAGCTCAAATGAGTTTATATGTGTGTTAAAAGTGCAACAGTGTACATAATCATCTTAAAAGTACAAATTACCAGTTCAACATATATTATATTCAAGTAAAATTGTAAATGAATACGTCTACCAGGCTTTATATTATCTAAGTTACCAGCCAACAGTTGATAACTTGATACATCAAAGTGTAAATATGTTGGTGATTTCATAAAAGCTGAAAAGTTGTTAATAAGAAATAAGAGTTTTCTCTATTAGACAAAAAAAGAAATGTGATGCCTAATATAAATTAAAATTGTTCTGGGTTATCAACTTGTACAATATTCCTTTGAAAAATTATAAATCTTTGTTACATGTTCAAAACTTATATCGTCAAGAATGTATGTCAGGGTAAATCTAAGTCATAAAAATTAATTGTAAAGTAAATAGATCATTATAAGTCTTTATTTTGTCATGGTATGAATTTAACACTTTTAAAACTCAAACCTTGTTTTCAATGTAATATAGCCAATACGAATACCTTTATATTACACTATGTCCAATATAACTATAGGGCTCGACATGCGAGAATCCCCGTGAAAAGTGTTCAGCTGCAAGTCCATCACTCACCCACTTAAAAGGCACATGATAAAAAAGATCTTACACTCCTTGTCATGTCGATATAGAAAATTATGAAACTTGTTCCGGCAAAGTTATAATTTAGCTTTCCTAAGGCTTGCTTTATACCCTAAACCTGTTTCATAAAAGATTATTTCAAATGACAAGAGTTATATGTATATAAGATCAAATATTAGTTATATGTAATAATAGATACAGAAGTAAATAACTTACCTAAATCTATCAATTATTACTTTAAATATCCAATAACACACAAACCGATAGTACGTAACTGTACAAATCTCTCACTTCTCCTACACGTACTTCGTTACTATATAAAACAGTGGTAACAGTTAAACCTGGCTCACACTGTATAATATCTCATAGGTTAGTACAACATAAGCAACAGAAGCTCTGCCAGGAATTACTGATTAATGTAATGTAAAACACTCTGCCCAGCAATTGGCACTTGGCGCATTTATGACGGAGCTTTTTACTGTGCAATCACTTCTTTCGTGGGCTTCAGAGTTCATGGGTCCTTTCAAAAGATATTTTCGAGGGTAGATCTACCGTTACTACATTCTTCGATTTTAAAATAACACTACTTTTAACTTTTTATGTGTTTCACTTTACATTTGAATTGGTGGCTTACGGTAGCTGGCCCACAAAATCCACAAATAATATGAATGATTTTACAGTACCTTTGCATCTTTACTGTATATCATGTCAGTCTCTATAAAACTGTAAACTCATTTAATGTGGTGTATTATAACTTTTGCCACTTATATATCATTCAATGTATATTAAGGCTACAGAAACAGAATTCAATTATGATTAAATAAAGAATGAAACAAATCATTACCTTATACAATCTGTGGGTGTGGTGCTTGTTGTTGTTTTTTGCTAGATTTCTACTAAATATACAAATCACACAAACAAGTACATCTCAACAATTAACTAGACGATGCCCAGAGCACGAGGTTCTTCAGTATTTTGTTTACACTGTCCATTCTGCTACTCTCATTTACACCTCATTTAGACATCAAACAACAAACAGATGAAAATAAGCAAACAATCTGACAAAACAAAATAAAAACATCCCTATTTTTCCAGAAGCTCAAATCCACTATAATCTGTAATCTATTCTCTATGGGTGGGCCTTGTTCTTTGTACCTACGTCAGTTTAGATGCTGATTATTCAATATTCTATAGTAGCTACAGGTTAAAACATGCCATCAAGATCATTCCTTCCATCATGTTGTAAAGTATAGCACTTTAAACAGTTTCCCGTTCATTAAGGGAACAAAATCTCAAATTTTCCTCATCCACACGTCATAACTTTTAAGAAGCCACTTGTTTACAGTATGTTTTTGTCTGATTATCGCTTCCTTCAAAGTTTGTTTAAAATCAGAAGTTTGTACTTGGATTTACACCAGAACAAAGCTGCCACTCACTCTATCAGAGCATAAAATTCACGGTACAGGTTAAGATATAGAAGAATTTTCCAGATCTTTATAAAAACTTGCAATCAAAATTCATTACATATACATAATATAAAAACATTGGTTTGTAGTACTGTATAATCTGACAGACAGGTGCAAATATTGAGAATTCTCTCTTAAAACAGCAGACGTAGTCAAGATTTGTCAGATTTTACAGTCTTTTGTTATAAAATGATCAAGCGAAGATCTATTTGATAATCACATTTAGAATAAACTTCCAATGTTGCAGTTTGGCCCCTAAGTCTTACATGATTGCACAACTAAGAATCATAAACGTTGTTATAGATGATTAGACCGGATATAATAGCATTAACAGATGATAAAATTCGGAATTTAGGTCAATCATAATTGCAAAACCTAGATAATTCAATACATTACACCTCAAGGTCTCATATTTTAGCAGCCTGTTACATCTTCAAAAGCTTAGACTAGCCCATTCTCTGACAGTTAAAACGTAATTTTTGCTCATTATCTCTCCATAGGATGTTTGTAAGCGTTGCCAAGAAACTGTGACGATAACAGTGCCGTAATCAATGGACTGCCAAATATACAACATCCTTACTATCTCTGGCTGTTTGAACATCAATAATGACTAAGGTTCAAAGCTCTGTGTAACCCAAAGGTAATGTAATATAGTAACAATATCAACACAGTGGTTACTATTCCTTTGTCTCAAAGCT
>ENA-OREC01000210-OREC01000210.1-marine-metagenome-genome-assembly--contig:-NODE-210-length-18880-cov-7.653566_pt1 | contig 18880 bp, 14 predicted proteins | sample MGYA00248626_ERZ508543 | MGnify/ENA primary metagenome ERZ508543 (study PRJEB26211, sample SAMN05518279) | marine metagenome | isolation source: Puget Sound, Washington, USA | host: Bankia setacea...
ATAAGCATGTTGTCTCGACGAATAAGCATGTTGTCTCGACGAATAAGCATGTTGTCTCGACGAATAAGCATGTTGTCTCGACGAATAAGCATGTTGTCTCGACGAATAAGCATGTTGTCTCGACGAATAAGCATGTTGTCTCGACGGATAAGCATGTTGTCTCGACGAATAAGCATGTTGTCTCGACGAATAAGCATGTTGTCTCGACGAATAAGCATGTTGCTCGACGGATAAGCATGTTGTCTCGACGAATAAGCATGTTGTCTCGACGAATAAGCATGTTTCTGTATTTCGGAGTTCGGTGTCTTTTTTATTTAATCGTCGACAACTTGTTGCTGGAAAACACTTTTTGTTATATCATTAACTTTGCAAACAAGTTCATCTGTAAGACAACGTTTCCTATATGTACACCTGAAGGGTTTGTACTGAACATGTATACATCCGGTCAGTATATTGATGACGCACTCGCCTCAAATAAATATTGTGTATGGTTTGATTCTTTGCAACGTCTGAGTAGGTAATAGATAAAGAATGTTCTTATCTTAAGCGCACATTTAACTCTCGATTTATTATTCTACTAAACAACACTGATTTCACTGTAACGTTGCAGTTGTTTGACGTAGATACTCGTATATCATTCAGATATATAACCGTATCTCGGTGATGTACATATAGCTACTGCAGAAAATGAGTCATGTTGGTTATAAGTAATAAAATGGCACGGGCTATCTAATAATCTAATAGTTTATGTATACTATGCTACCTAGGAGACGGTGAATCAGACAAACCCGCAAGTCATTAAAGCATACTAACATTTACATTTGAAACATATACCTGACTGAGAAATGCGTACATTTTAAGCATGGTACACATCATGTTTGGTTCCCATTTTGGTGAGAATAATTGTCGTGTTTGAGAATTTGAAAAGTACAAAGGACGAATCCGAATGTATACTTTAAAAGATCACTCGCGTTAAACGATAAATGAACTAGTGTCCAATTTTGGTTTTCAGCAAGTTACGGACATAGACATGATCCTTAACCTTGCAAAACCTCTGAGAGATATACTGGTCGGACTTAAAACAATCTAAACTTCTAACAGGCAATAACGTAGAAACTTAAATGGTAACATCTCTGACAGGCAATCGTGTGAGACATTATTTTTCAAAACTTCTGACAACGCAAACGTACGATCGGATGTACTTTATGTTAATTCAAATGTGAATTCACGCTTGAATCCGTTCCTGGAACAAAGCAGTACTAAACAATAAGGGTAAAGTTTCTCAGCGGGGGCCTTTGATGGAGCTCGAACCGTCGTCCTCCACACTACGAGTCAGCCGCGAAACCAACTGTGCCACGCCGCCCCATATAATCACAGCAAATTTGGTCTGAATTCCAACCAAAACGAATACTACCCAACAATGAGTAATAACGACAATAAAGAGCAAGTCAAATTTCAACTAAACACTAACAACTTTAAACGACTAAAATACTATCAACCGAACGGCTCATAACGACCCTGCATCAAGCTCCGAGTTTACCGTTACACAGCATCGGTACAACTCTACCTAACGACGACTAGTTCCAAATTGCTCAAACGACTATCAACCCAGTGTGTTCTCCTAGTACAAACTTCGTGTAAAGCCTTCAACTCTAGGAAAGATACGAACAGATACGTATTCTACCTATCTCTGTGTCCAGAACGACTAATACTGAGCGAGTTTGACTACAAAATCGAAACTTCAGTATAGTTTACTCGTTTAGTTTAACGATGAATTGGCATCATACAAATACACATGAACAATACGGGCGTTTTGGGAACTATGACATCCCAACGCCTTGTTACCAAAATATGTGCTTTAGTTTCTAAAATAAATAGTGAATATAAAATGTATACTAATGCAAAAAACATATTTTCTTAGATGTTAACGACTCTGTGATATTGATGCAGTTTTGTTTACACATACCAAATACCATTTTACATTAATAGGAATTCCAAACTTGCTAAGAAGCGAGAACGTTAATATAACAACATCAATGTCGACTACAAGAGACAACTATGGTGCGGATAGAGCGGTGGATGGCATGGTAGGACAGGATCCAGATACATGTAATTGTTGTGCCACAACCGAAAACTCAGCACTGTCCTGGTGGGAAGTGGATTTAAAAAGAGTATACCCCATCAGCGAGATTATTATTCAAGGACAATTAGATGGTATGTTTGGTTTCAGAGTTTGTCAATGTTGGTACTTATTTAAAGGTTTACATTTGGTATGTTCTTTATATAGATTGAATGTTCTCTTCTTTTGTTCTTCTTTTTTTGAAGTATAAATGAATGACAAACTACTATATTTTTAAATGTTATAACACAATCAACTTTCATTCAACCGTATGTTTCACAGAGCGTACGTTTCGACGCCTTGGGGGATTTCAGATCTATTTTGTCAATGAGACAAAGTCACATGATGGTATGGAGGTGTACAAAGACGACAACTTGAATTATAAAAGCACATACAACATTCTACTTCCCAACGTTCTAACACGGATAATAAGAATTCAACGACCTGGTATACTGACTATTTGTGAAGTGCTCATCTCCCCAGGAGGTACTTGTTCTTTTTCTTTTTTACAAAAGTAGTATATATTCCTTTGACTATAGCATTACAAATCGAAGCGATCCAAAAAAATATGACTTGCGTTGTGGTAAATTAAGTCAACACTGCGTATTATCCTTGTTTAAGAGTGTGTCATAGGGCGATTCGGCGATCACTGTTCACATAGTTGTCATTGTGAAGATGGAATTCCGTGTGACAAATCGTCAGGGCGATGCCGGTCACAAAGCTGTTTTGACGGCTGGATTGGACAAGCGTGCAATGATAGTAAGTTTGGAATACAAGAGTTGCCGGTCACACAAGTTAATTTTCTGCTGTGGAATAATGTTGACACACATTCCCTTATATATAATTCGCTATGTAAATTAACATTATTGCTTTCTCATGTGTAAAGACACTTTCATTCAACTATATAATGACACATTTCACGTTTCGTGTGTTTGGTAAAATCATGTGTATCACTTACGAATGTTCGTTTGCAATGGGACCAACTAAAAAGTTGGTATGCATCAATAGTACTGTCAAAGTAAAGTCGTTGTTATAGTAAAATCCTAGCCGAAAAGCGAGTGAACGCACACACACTCAAAAACGCTAACATTAAAAAATGCTACACATCGCATCGACACTACATACTTGTTATTTTGTTGTCTTGTTTTCTGTTCGTTAAACAATAAACAAAAGCGAATGTGTCTAGAATAAAAGCGTAGTGTCGAAAGTGCTACATGTACATATTGTACATTATTCATGTCATTACATTAGTATACATTATTGTGTAGTTTTCACATTAGTAGTCTTGTTTAAAGTATTTGATTGAACGTAACACATTTCTTTCGTTAACATGTAAGTACTTCTCTTAGATGTGTTTATCGCATGCTTTGTCAGTTTGTCCTCCAGGAACCTTTGGTAACACATATTCAGATGGATGTCACTGTGACAATGGACACACGTGCTCAAACGTGTATGGTATTTGTCCAGATGCGTGTGAGGATGGATTTCATGGTATACAATGCAAACTACCTGGTACGTAAAACATATATGAATGTCGATGACAGCTAAAGCGTTCTTTATTACTGTCACATCAGCATCATAACCTAACAAACACATAAACAAATAAGTAAACGCCCACTGCTTATCAATTTCAAGCAACTCGGTGATACAATGAGAAATAGTGTACATGATAATAGCACAGTTTTGTTAGGGTGTCAACAGTCACAACTAAACAGAAACTACGATAGTTAAGCGTTGGACCATCCACTTGATCATTCTATCTAAGTATTACAACAATTAAACCACCATATCGTCACATGTGTAATATTTCAAACTGGTTAAGCATGACAAGGAATAGTGTGCCCTTAAACATGCGTATCAAAGTAGCTTGTACTCAGTGGTTGGCATTGACATGTATGTTGTCGAAATTGTTGCAGGTACCACGTCTAGACAACTCGAGTTTACTAGCAGGGGTCATCACGGCATCTCTTGTTGCTATACTTGTTGGTGCGATCGTCGTATTTATATATGTGCGAAGAAGACTACATGACGGGTAAGTTATTATTCTGACATGAATAGACATTATTACTATCTCTTCTACATTAGTGTTATAATTTGATTTACATATGTGTTTTATGTAATGCATTGAATGTGTTTCGTATGTATTAAACATTCTAGATCCAATATAGTATATACTTTTTCGGCCCCTTGCTAGGTATCGCAGATTACATGTTATGTAGTATTTGTATTTAATGCAGATCATGCAACATATACGATAAGCCAGTTCAACGCCAACATCCTGCAGCAGATGAGGAGTACGACATCATTGAAAATATAAACGGTACGTAATGTAGTTAATAATAATTGATTGCATAAGCACCTGTGGATTGTGAATTATTTCCCTATACATAAACTGATTGCTCAAACGACAATTATACAATGCTGTGTATATACTCTTATGAACATGGTCATGCTACAACTTCTAATAGCATCATATAAAACCGTATTGATCATGTTTTCAGTGTCAGTACCACGTCAAGAACCTACACAACACAAATATTACGAGAACATTGTCTTTGAAAAAGGACCTTCAATGGAAGAAAATTAATTCAGTTACGTTGTTGTTTTATGTGCACACATTTAGACATTAGCTCAGGTGTTAGTTTGTAAGCCAATCGCCCATATAATAGTATGCTCCATACATTTACATACATGCTTTATTCCTTTGTTAAGTATAAACACATTCAATTGGTCACTGATATACCCGTCCAATTGTCATAATGTGCATTGTACAAGTTTATTAATATGCTATTTCGAATTTGTCAAATGTAATCGATATAGACATTAAATTGTTTAACATAGTATTCATACGTGTACATTTGACATTAAGTGCGAGTTTTTCGCTTGAATACTTTGTTATGTTTTCTTTAATTTATATAAAACCCTATACATTTCTACTACTTTCACTTCTGTTAATATAAGTGAGTTTATGCCAACATCTCTTTGGATGCATTTTACTCAATAGTACGTGATTCAGGTGTTAAGTAAAATGATAACCCTTTTAGTTTGATTATCAGTTGTAGTATTATTGAATACAACACAAACACAAACAATAACTACAACCACAACACCAACTACAACTATACCATTTGCCTTATGAGAGATATACAAGTGTGTACACGTTACCAAAAAGGCAACATTTGTATACAGTTATTACCTTTTTGTGAAATATTTAAAGACAACTGTGGATAGTACAAGTTAATCTAAAATCTCTAGGTAGACTTTATTTATTGTAATAATTTTAAGTATCAAGAGGCAGTCTCTATTAGCACGTAGTCTCGTACATGCTCATACACTCGGTTTGTGTTGATCTATACAACCGCTGCAAGTGTGCCGTCTGATTGCTTGGGTCATGTACATCTCATACAACTGCGGTTTAAACACAACTAAACATGTGTCTAGTTTAAATCAAACATGATTATGTAAGTAAGTGTCTTGAAACAATGTTATATTCAATGCCACTATGACAATCAAATGCTAGCGTTATATTAACTACGATTTTCAAAGAAGTAGTATAGCACTCTTTAACATTTTCTAAAATTTCGATAAATGTTCAAAATCAAAAAATATATATTATGCTACACAGCGATATCATTATTGTCAACTATGTTATTCCCTCCATTGTTCTTTTCATGCTCAGAGTTTAAGCCATTGGCACAAAACGAATTATTTACCATGATTACAATATGTTTGTTGTGTACACATGACCGCTCTCTGACCTAGTTAGTTGCGATACAGCCTTCCGACGAATGCTCCATTTTCTAAGTCACATAAAATCGGCATTCCTGGTACAGTATGTGGTAGTTCCATTTGGTCGTAGTTCGTCTTAGAGAGTTTCTGCTGTCCATGTACTTGTATCATCATTGTTCAATATGATACGTGTAAATGTACTCTGTATCGTACATATTTTCTCTTGTTCATTTTTATCTTTGGCAGTATAATGTGAAATCACTATGAGTATACTTAATTATTGTTTATTACATTACTTACAGTGCGTTTACAGAAATTATCTTCATGGGTGCGTTTTAACCAATTCAATTATGTGTTTTGAATTTTGCAATTTGTCTTGTTGTCGGAATTTAAAACTGTTCGATATCATAATACAGACATTTGTCCATACATCAGTTATTCAGTTGTTGTTGTTTTTCCAAACAAACACGACCCATTGTTGACATGTTAAGTTATTAGTATTACTATTGAATAAAAATTAATATGTAGTATACATAAGGGAAACTATTTCAACAAGAAGTATACGCTTATTAATGTTGTATATAGATTTGTATTATTTATCGACACGATGGTCTGTGCTTGCAATCTTTACACGACGACAAATTTGAAGTTCTAATACATGTTTGGACCGTGTGTTCAATTTAAATGATACTATTTAAAATTAGGAAAGTCGTAGGATAATCAGCCATAATCTTTATTCATTAGACTTATGAAAATTGAAACGCATTTTTGGTACATAACTTCATAGGCGAATGTTTTTTTTTGGGAATAACAATAAAAATTAAGCAACATGTACATAAACATGTACATACGATTACAAACTACAGAGAGCACAAATTAATAATAGTGTCATTTTAGGCTGTATTTTTAGAAACAAAGTAAAGTCAACATCGTAACTAGAAGAACATTATACCTAAACTTTTCCTTCAGTGGGTGGTGTTCTCGTAAAAGTTGTGATGCGTAGGTTCTAGACGGGCTATTGACACTGTAAACATAACAAATGAATGAAACGTTATCAATATAATGTAACAGTGACAATGCAAAATATCAACTTGTTTATATGTACTTAATCAAAAGACAGAATTATCCTATGACGGATTCTAAACGAGAACAACATTTAATATTTAGCGTGAACCCACAGCAATAAATACATCAGAAATGAGTATGTAGATATACAAGTGCCCAACAAAACTCGACTGTTTATTTGATATTTTAAATAGTACACACATTTTAAGTGCCAACCAAAATAACAATATATTATTTACATTACGTACTGTTTATATTTTCAATGATATCGTACTCCTCATCAGCAGCAGGATGTCGTCGTTGGACTGGCTTATCGTATATGTCACATGACCTGCAGTTAATACACTGTACATGCAAGAACAATATATCTGTGTATATATTCATTTTTGACTATGACACAACTGGTGCTTGGTCGAGATAGTGTATCAAGGTTAGTTACGTATAAAGATGACAAATAATTCTAATAAAGGTGATGCATTCGTTTCACTGTTGTTGAATGCTTTCTTTTAACAATATATCGTCATCAACCCACTAAATACATCAAATTAAACTGAATTCTTAGTCGAACTGTGGAAATAAAACTCCAGTATTTGAATTGCAATTATATCCAATTAAGTTTCAAAAAACGCCGTAGTAACCTTGTATCTTTTTTAAGTTACGATATTACGATACGATAATACGGATTACGATATTATTGCTCAAGGATATTTGATAAGCAAACTCACCCGCTCTGCAGTCTTTTTCGCAAACATATAAAAGCGACAACAACACCAGCTATTGCAACAACAAGTGATGCCGTGATAACTCCTGCCAGTAAACCCGTGTGAGCTGGAGTTACTGTTGTCGCGTGTGTTCTTGTTGTTTCTGTGACATTAGTTACACTCGTAGTAGTCGATGCAATACCTGTAATGATTTTAATGTGTATTTGTCAAAGTCAAACAGCTGATAAAAAGCTACTTAGAAACATCTACTTAACGTTATGTTTTATTTGTCGTCGTCTTTCCCGATTAGATTAGTAAGATCACATCTTGATTGTCTAATACTAATTCCACTTACCAGGTATATTGCATTGGGGACCATGATATCCATCCACACATCCATCTGGACAAATATCATGGTCGTTTGTACACGTGTGTCCATTGTCACAATGACATCGATCTGAACATTTGTTACCAAAGGTACCTGGAGGACAGCCTAACAAATCAAGCGATCAAACAAGAAGATAACACTTAGTCGTTTAGAATTATTATTGTAATTTCTCAATGAATAAAAATACAGTGTCACATCGCCGCGCATCGCTTCCTTAGACTACTTATACACGATATTCTTTTTAATAAATTCGAACTGGTACATAAACATCCACCTTCACTCAATGCTTCTATATTGTGTCGTAGGAAGATTTGGCGAGCACTGTTCCCAGAGTTGTCATTGTGGAGATGGACTTAATTGTGACAAAACGTCAGGGCGCTGCCAATCGCCCAGTTGTTTTGCTGGTTGGATCGGACAAGCATGTAATGATAGTGAGTCTGTTAAAAACATATATGTGGCATTGGAAACATAAACATGGCAGTCACAAAAAAGACCAACATTATAGAGTTGTGTAACTGTACTTGACAACGTGTGCTGCTTATCAATAAGTCAATGTGTGGTTTTCAATTGATTCATTTTCTTTAAAATATTTTTCGAAATGTATACCAGTGTATGATAAAAACAAGTTGTGCGACATTATGATCATACTCTTATGTCTTGTTTAACTTTAATAATAAGCCGTATCAAAAAGTCGTGTTAATTATTTTAACGGCGTGATAATGCTATAACGAATTGGCGGAGAGTAAAGGTGGCATCTTTAGCAATACTCAGCAATTCGTCCAACAAAATATCTTTAAAATCCAAGGGCATCTGATTTGCTGAAAATATACGACACACACTTAATCATGTTAAACGTCAATAGTTAATGACTAATGTTTCCGTTAAACCTATAATATGTAGTGTGTGGTGTCTTGACATGTATTACTGCCTAATTGTTTTTTGTTATATATTTTTTTTTATAATTTTTAATTTATAATTCTTCCTTAAGAATGATATTGAACAATAAATATACAAAACAGGTATATGCACGCACCTCCCGGATTAACAGCAATTTCACACAGAGTCAATACACCAGGCCTCTAGATTCTTATTACCCGTGTTAAAATGTTGGGTAGTATAATTGTGTATGTGTTGTTAGATGTGCTCTCGTTGTCAGTGTACACTTCTACAACGTTGGATGGCTTTGATCCAATTCCAAAAAATATCTGAACTCATTCAAGATGGCTAACTGAAGATCCTGCAAATCGATAAACATAATAGCACGACATGTGTTAAATAAAACTTACCGAACAGCTTAACAACGTAAACCTACTTCAGAAATGTAAAAATCAATAAAACAAAACACCGCTGCTATTTATTTTACAGAAATCGGTCTGTCGTGTATACTATAGCTATCTGCAACAGGCAAAACACGGTATAGTGACCTCAGAGGTAACCATCGCTAAATAAAAAAGGGCCGCCATGTTTTCTCTCGAATTAAAAGTTTGCCTGATGAATTTTGCTGTTAAGCTGCATAAGTATCGCTAATGATAGTGTTTGTGTCATAACATTAACATTATTTGTAAAATGAAGGAATAACTCCATGACGTGCACCGGTCTATCGTCTGTTTCACATGTTTACTGTGTCGTTCTATTTATATCGATGAAATGAAAGTAGCCTTTAGTTGACCTGACCTTTACAAAAAAATAAAAACACTGTCGGTTGTATGTTTTCTCCCGTTTCATTTGTTTAGACATTTCAAGACACATAAAAGTTGGCTCCACGCATTGTTGGTATTCTAATGTGTCGTTGTTGTTTTTACATTCATCAATGTATCGTTTGTAGACAATGATAATATGATAAATAGAATATTAGGTTCCTGTCGTTGTACACTTCAGTATATAAGATTCGTCTTCGAAACTCTCAAACTTGCCAAATATACTCAAGTGTACAAAGACAGGGCCCTACTAGTATTAATATGATACTAGTAAGCCTTTTATGGAACACGTTTTATCATTCAAACACACTACCATCCATCCCACCCTGAATGAATATCGTCCTGATTGGGTAGAGTCCATTTAAATACACTTCCCACCAAGACAGTACTGAGTTTCCGGTTGTGGCACAACAATCACATGTTTCTGTATCCTGTCCTACCATACCATCTACTGGACCATTACCACCCCTAATCCACGACATCGTTGTTGTTATGTTCAGGTCCGCGCTTCTCATCAAATTTTGAATTCCTGACAAAAACATGAACATATTTGTCCGTTTCTGACCCATCACTTTATCAATTTTCTTTCATAAAATCTGTTTTAGTTGCAAAACGTATAATATGTTATATCAGTAATCACGCGAACATAAAATGAACAAAATATGATATATTGATTATTACATTTTTTTGTTCAAAGGGTCGTTTATGCAGTGACGTTGTTTATGCATAAGTTTATAAATATGCAATCCCGACATAGAATGAGTTAATATACGTGTTTGTTGTGTAAATAGTTTGTTGTTTAAAGATTGAATTTGTACAGTACTGTTCTACAACTTTAACATGTTTTCTTCCAATGATATATAATTATATTTCCTTTCTTAACATTCACATCACTCAACTGGTGGCATAGTATGTTAGACCGTTTGTACTTACTCATGCTACAATTATTGCCCTGCCAACCGTCAGCACACAGTCCTCCATCACAAAAACCACTCACAGGATTACAAAGTTTGTCATCTTTGCAATGACAAGTGGACATACAGTTGGAACCAAAATGAACTCTTTCGCATCCTAGATTGTGTATGAAATACGGTATGTAGTAATGGTTAATTGCATAATATATTTGTCATGGTAGTTGATAAATAAACAATGCATATTATTTATAACAGTAATTACTCTGACAGTGGAGGGAAAAAACGACCTTAAACGCTTATTGTTATCGATCTTTTCGGAGTAAATATCTGGAATAATGCTAATAAAACATATACATATTCAAGATCCACCTGCCACCACGGATATTCAGCATATCCGGATAGAGTCACCGTAGTGTTGGTAACATGGCCACAACCCTTTCTACCATCCACGGCGTTGTTTGCTGGCCACACATGATACTCATCCCAATCATGGCTTGTGTTTTGTTGTTGAGATGTTGGCTTATCAAATGCAACATTCACTAATACAAACACAATTATTTTCTAAAGAACGGTTATTTCGTAAAACAATTTTGTGGTTCATTTCAGATATTTATCGTATGATAATCGACAATGGCTACAGATGCAACACGGATGATAACGGTTAAACAAATTGTCTTCACTCGATTAAAAACACAAAACACATATAGATGACATGTCTTATCTTGATGCATCCAACTCACACTTTTGAACTAGTTTAGCGTTATTTACTTAACTGGGGTGAAGAAAGTTTCAACTGTTCAGTTCTTCTATCTACGCCAGCGTATGTTAGATAAACATATCATACATTTATGACACAACACTACTCACCTATTTACATACAACATTATATGAACCACATTTTGCTTGAGAAAAATGTGTAACTTTTCTGTTTCGCAGTGTTTCCTGAGCAAATTGTCAATAGCAAAAACCTTAAGCAAAATATCTGCATATTCAAGAGATAATCAACTACACGGTCGCTAATGATGAGACTATGCAACGGATGAAAATACCTATTACAGGTCTTTCAAACGATATAAGCTACGTGTGGTAGTTCAGCAACAATAAACTAACTTTAAACTTATATGTACCATTTAAATCGTGAGCATAAATTCATGATTAATGATAAGCAGCTGTAATTCTCCGAATCCTCGAACATCATCTATGTGTTGTGGTGTGTGTTGATTTATAGTTATTTTATACAAACTTATTTAGTTCGACGTTTATAAAATCAATATTTTTGTGTACATATGTTAATCACGCCCGAGTCCGTTCCTGGTAGCAATCGGTACGGTGTTTGGAGGGTTTAAGCATCTTGATCAAGGAAACGGATCTTTAATTAGGTTCGTATATTTGACAACCTATGCCAATCATATATAGAGTAACTACAAATGCTCTGAGTTGATTGCACCACTATGTGACACAGTATTTGATTAAACTTCCCTCTTGTTTGTAAATTATGTAAAGATCTGCGTACCAATATAGTACAAATAGTGCTAATTGATACCGATTTTTATTCATGGAGAAATATAAAGACATTCCGTTTAATAATATATCTAGTTTAAGTATCACGGGAGTTAACACATCTGTTATTTTTCGCGTATTTAGTTCAATGTGTCTGTGTTTAATCCACCCAACTAACACTATGACATACTGACCACCGAGTCAGGACGTACACGTAAATGCTACTTTTAACAATAACATCAACAACATAAAATATATACATATTTCATTATTTACATATGTCAAAAGTGAAACCTAATTTATAGTGACAGTGTTCAAAGTCTTGCAACAGAAACAATGACAGAATTGTATTACACTCAGAATGACCAAGGAGTTTAGTTTACACTTACACTTTACTTATATATATATATGATATGATATGGATAAGAAACATATTAACCATTATGGACCAGTTAACAGATTCAGATATAGTTCACGACAATTGCCTACATATAAATCCGATATTATTTAACTGTGTATATTTCTTTTCATCATTGCATGTGTAAGTTGTACACACATACATATATGTCCTTCAATATTTTGTTTTATCAAAAACAAACAAAAATAATTGAACATAAGTATAACTTCTTATTATAAAGGTACGTCTGTTAGTTTCTAATCACGGTGTTTTCATAGTGTTGCTGCTCTGATCCTTCTGGAGTTGCTATAGATACTGCAAAACAAATGAGTTTAAACAATTCAAACACTGATTTTGAATTTGACAATACACATTGGTTCCACATTGCATTACAACTTGATTTGTGTATTTACCAAACAGTATATTCTAAAACCATAGGCAGTCTGATTCAAAAATAACAATTTGAATACAATAATTCACCACTATCGTTATTCAAATTCTATAGAACTATATATCTTAAACGAATGACTGTAAAGTATTGTTTCTGGGTAGAACTGCTAAAATTCAATATATGGTTACACTAGCATTATCATAAGTGTACTCAAGCAGAAGACAAAGACGCGACTTACTGTTTATATCGCCTATGGTGTCATATACTTCATCTGTCTCACGATTTTGACGTTGAACTGGTTTGTCGTAAATGTTGCAAGACCTTTGGAAATCAAGTCATATAAATAGGTTACAAAAGTGTTCACCACGTTCGACACATATTTATATTAGTATATATCAAGAACTTTAATTAATTATTTGAATATATAAGCCAAATGAATATGTCTTAAATCCAAACGTGTGCTGCAAATAATATGAAAGAGACAACACACATTGGCTTGTTAACAACTTTATGGATGGACGTAACAGTTTTATTGAGTTAATTATACGATTCTGGTATGTGTAAAAGACTAATCATTTACCCCTGGAGTCGGTATCTCACACATACAACTGAAGTTACAACAATAGCTGCTACAACCGCTATAGATCCAACAACGAGTCCTATTAATACAACAGTGTTAGCAGTGGATTCTTGTGTTGTTTCATCTTGTTCACGAGTTAGCCCATCAACATCATCTCCTGATATAGGACAGTACTCAACAACGATGGAGGTATTGGTGTATACTTTCTGACGTTGCTGTTTTTGTTTGTCGGGTTTTCTTATCAAGTACAAGTAACCTACTGTAACTGTCCTTTTTTCAAAGTTAAGCGTCATTAAAACATATTCGAATGTACAAGCGAGTACGTTACATGTATTTCAATTAGTAAACACAATTGGAAAACGTTAACTCATTTATAATATACCAGTCATGTTGCATTGTGGACCACGGAATCCGTTTAAGCATCCGTCTGGACAAATACCATGGTCGTTCGTACAATTCTGCCCATTGTTACAATAACATCGTTCGTTGCATCCTTTACCAAACGACCCGTGAGGACAACCTAATATAAACCATTTGATGGGATTTAGTTCATATATTGGATGAAACAATCATTGAAGATAAACCAAGAACAAACCTTTTTAGTGACAGTTAGTGACATTGTGAATTATTATGAATTAGTACACATATGCAGAACGCTACTTGAAATACTTACTTTCATTACAGCATTGACCTAACCAACCATCTTTACAAACACGTGACTGGCAGTACCCGGATGATTGTTCACAAGGAAGTCCGTCTCCACAATAGCAGCTATGTGAGCAGTTCTCACCGTAGTGTCCTGTAGTACATTCTGGAGTGACTGTGTAATTTATATCACATGTAATTGAACATAGTAAATACTTACCACCACCGTGTTCGTATACAGGAACATTCATTAGTACTAGTTAATTATCAAGAACGTCACTCAGTATTATAATACGTCTTTAATAAACAAAATAAGACATTGTAAACAGACATGTAAATCATGACTCATACTTATAACAACTAACCTTTTCTAGCCACAGAAAGGAATTTATAAATACGATTCTATAAATATGTCCAGCCTAGTTTATTTTATAATTAATGCAATATAGCATGCCTAGTTACCTGCCCTATAATTGCTACACGTTACTCCTTCCCAGCCAATAGCACAAACGTTGGTTTCGCAGAGGCCGGTTACCGAATCACACGATCCATTTAAACAGTGACATGCTGACTGGCAGTTGGAACCAAAGGTATCGTTCCCACATCCTGATAACAGAAAATGCATTTGGTGATGAATATACATGTTAATTAAAATTGTTTTTCCTTTATATATACTCTTAAATAAATGTAGACTTCAGTCAAAGCCAAACGATATTAAGGATGGCTATTTAGACTGACTACTGGTTTGGACAAATGTATTGCAGAACAGAATGTCTATTTAGTTGGGTATGTGGACGCTCAAAGAAACAATCTGTTAAAAACGGGCTTACATAAAAAAACGGCTCCACAAATGTTTTAGATATATAATATGAAGAAAAAGAATGTGTGAACATGGTTTTAAAAATGTTATACATGTACATGTACAATTTGATAAATGCTCGTCCTACTTTTTGTAACAAGCAAACAAGTTCATATCAATGATTTAAGTGGGTTTGTGAAATCGGGACCATGTCCATGCGGTCTAGATTATTTGCGTCGATCCATGTACATGTACACTAACTACTGAATAATCTGCAACTTTTAGTTTTCACCACTACCTTTTTCAACGATAAAACAATGTTCTGATGATTATTAGATTTCAATTAAAAGTAAAACATCGTTTAGCCAATACATTTTCGCATATGTTTATACCACATTTGCCTATATTTTGTCTCTATTTATTTGTATAACAATATTCACTCTAACCGAGTGCACACTTTCTTTTTCGTGTTAGTATACTTAACAGTAATAAGATACATAGTGTTTTTATTAGGACTTGTACAACAAAGGTCGGGTTCCAATTAACCCGACATAAGAAAACACTTGGGAAAGTATTGATCTAGGGCCAGATTTAGAACCCTAGTATGTAAGTTTTACGTTTGCCTTGTTGGCAACTTCTTCTTTTCCATCCAGCCTCGTATTTATAATCTGGACACTCTCCTGTTACGTGATTACATATACCATCTACACAATGGCAGTCATACAAACAATCGGCGCCAAATGTTTTCTCATCGCAGCCTGTGGAATAGTCACATTTATACAGATTAAACGCGTTAAGTCTATTTTTCTTTTAGGATCACACGTTAGGTAAACATAATTCATATTTGAGTACTAACATATGGTTACACGAGGCTTGTGTAATATGCCGTATCAGGCTCGATATATCGATCTCGTGATATACTGCATTACACAAGCCACACAACGTGTTACAACCGACCGGATCAACACACTTTTGTGGTATTCCGTATGTACTATCTAGTGTACACAACATGTAAATAACTATGTTGAGGCTTCTCGTGGACAGATACAGCAACAGTGTGCCGTGGAATTAGAATAGATATGTAACGAATAAGAATCACCTTCTTCGAGACCTTTTCATTGAACAGTTATATTATACATAAATATGTAAGGTAGAGTTTTAAAGACACAAACTACATTTTCGTTTTGGACGTTTATCACACTAACGCATGTTTCAACATATCTACGTCATGTTAGTTAACTAGTGCCCGTTGTATAAATACTCGAAGAGAAGATAATAACGTAAGCTTATGTTAAAACCTACACATACCAATAGTCCGTTGCACAAACGCGATCGCAGCTTACAACCCGTGGTACGATTTCGTGTAAGTTGCGATCGCGTGTATGCAACGGAATTACGATGTGTGTAGATTTTAACGTAGATAAAAACGTACGATAATATCGTACCTGGCGCCGATTATTTATACAAAGGACTGTCTAGGAAATAGTTTTATTACGTATTTTGCATGATACTCCTGTCCATCCATCGTGGCACCCAGCTGTTTGACATAGACCAGTAGATACATGACACGGGTGGTTATCAGCACAGTGACAAACGTATATACAGTTGGGACCAAATTGACCGATTGGACATCCTGTAATGTATGTGTGTATTTAACACATGTACGAAGTTTTGTGTTAAAGTCATACATTAATGATTAATAGAGGATATTTATGCTGAGCAGATGCCTTTTTATTGGAATTAAATGTTCTAGAAAACGTAAATGGTAAACACCTGTCTGGGTTATAGTTTGGAGGTAATTTAATAGTAATCTAAGTATAACATATACTGATGTAGAATATATCTACCCACGTTTATCACATGATGATCCAAACCAACCATCAACGCAACCAGGTTGTTAACACTCTCCAGTTGCTGAATCACATGGCTGTCTGTCGAGGCAGTAGCAAAAACGGACACACATATCTCCATACTGGCCCAATGGACAGTCTTTAAACGAAACGAAAATACACATATCAGTACAGCATAATATGAACAGTCAATTATCATGTTAAACAGTGCATAGGTGGCACAACTTATTTTTGTCAATCGTTTGATGACTTTCACGAGCATACACATAGAGTTGTAATAATTATTATAAGTGTATATACTTTAAGTTAAACAGTAATAACGTTTGGTTCAAGGTACTGTATGCATTATACAAACGATTTCCAACATTAAACAATATAGTACAGTGGAAATATATACATACAGGCACGTAACCTGACAAACAAACACACCCAAATACTAGTTAAACAGACAACAACGTGTATACTATACAAAATCAACAGTACGACCATAGTATGCTGTAGAAAATAGTGAACGAAGCATAAGCGCTTTAAATAACTGATTTTTTAGTCTGAATTTGTGTTGGTTGCTAAGCACCATAATACTAAATATGTATACACGCATTACCTAAGTCATAGACAAGAACTTCACAAATTGTCATTACGGCAATGATGTCGTGTTTATGTGCAATACGTAAATACTGTAACAGTCTAGGAGGATATATTTCTATCCAATATCTGCCCGTGCCATCGTTCGGATTTCCATTGTATATCACCTCGAAATCGTGTAGTGATGAGTTTCTTATCTGGACTTTAAAAGCCTGACTTTGGTTCATGTTTATTTCTGAAAAAAAACATACGTTTTGCATGTCTGATTCATTCTTTCATAATTGTGTTTATAAAAGTTAATGAATGATTAAGACTTACTTTATAACGTTTGTATATTCTATAGAAACTAGTCATTGTTATCATGAAATGACTTTATATATTTTTCACATATGACGTCTTGTTTTGAATTGCAAGAAATGTTATGTTTGTCACATACCGTCTTCTCTTCCAAGAACTTGTACACAACCGATCACATATGGCTTCAAATAATTGATTTCCAGCCATTGTCCTTCACCAACACTAGTCGTAGATGACGCACAACAATGACATGTTCTCGGGCTCATTAACATTGTCCCGTCTATGGCATTTTCGGCTTCCCATGATACGCCACCGTAGGATGTTCCTGCAGACATTGTGACCAGTGGCACAATAGAATATCGTTTTATTAAATTCGCAGCAGTGAAAAACAAAACAAAGAAACGCACACGTATATCTCTGAACCGTTTTGCTGTACCAGTCATATTTCAATAACAAACCATGATACTATTTCAGTAAGGGAATCTGTTAATGTTATAAATGTATCGACAATTCCGTAGTATAAATTAACCATACTTACGTTTACCGAATACTTCAACTTCACATAAATTGATATGCAGGATTTGACCCGTATGGTCGATTGGCACTCTCTGTATAAATACAATTGCACAATAACGACCCCGTTTCGCAAGAGATAGGTTCAAGAAACCGCCATCATAGCGTGAACTTTCATAGACAAAGGTGACATTTCTAGGAAGGAACTTGTCCTGTACAGCAACATATGATTGAGGAAAATAATCTGAACATATAATACGCTTTTAAATAACAAAGATTAAATCACAAATCTATATTCATTCATGTCGGTCCATAATTCATTAACAAGACAACTGTGCATATCAATAAGATGTAAAGGACTAATAGACGTGATATAAATCCTTAATGAGTATATAGAAAAATATATAATTAAAACCATTAGTAAAAGTTACAAGTAGAAATTGTATACGTAATGTAAAATAGCAGATTAGCAAGGACATACGCCGGGGTTAAACATGGGGTTAAACATGCGGCACCGGCCTTTAGCTGCTCGGCCTCTCAGCGGCGGATACTAGAGTTAAATGCTAGGTCAGATGCCAAGAGTCAAATGCTGTACTTATGGAAAGCCGTAGTACACCCCAAACAATTTTATAAAGAATATAGAACAAATGTCGGAAATTGCACAATGTCCAAATTAAATCAAAAACGTTGTTACAAAACACAGTTTCCGT
>ENA-OREC01000211-OREC01000211.1-marine-metagenome-genome-assembly--contig:-NODE-211-length-18873-cov-12.833209_pt1 | contig 18873 bp, 9 predicted proteins | sample MGYA00248626_ERZ508543 | MGnify/ENA primary metagenome ERZ508543 (study PRJEB26211, sample SAMN05518279) | marine metagenome | isolation source: Puget Sound, Washington, USA | host: Bankia setacea...
TCAATTCACAGAACAGAACAGAACCACATAGAGTCCCTTGCTACTCAGACCAGTACTTTTCTATGCAAGTAACTGCAAACGTTGATGTATGGAATGAAAACATCTCTGTAACGAAAAAACACATTTAAAACTCGGTACACTTGAATTCATTACTACAGACACCGGCTATACTTTACAAGGAGTTTGTCTATTTTCTTTTAAACTTCAAATTGACTTGTCGGAGGGAACTATATACATACAAATACACCCCTTATTTTATAGGTTTCATTTCTCACATTGTGTGTTCAATGTTCATTAGTTAGTAGATTAGTTCAACCTGGGTGCTTTAGTTGGATATAAATCATTGCCAAACTACGACCCACTACTTGTAGCTCACATTAGAAACCATACCATGATTTATTGTGAATGAAAGCCATTTAATTATTGAACTACCACCGAACTTGATAATATTGACTGTCTAGCTGGATGGTTGAACTTAACAGCAGTACTAACGTGTCAGTTGTATTTGATACTTTGTATTGGTACTAAATAAGCTAGTTTTTTTTAAATCGTGCAATACTCATTTAAACATTATTCGTAACGTAAACCGAAAGTAATTAAGTGGAAGTTGAAGTAGTTTGCGAAATGTATTGTTTCCCCAATAATTGTTTCCTCAGAAACCGAAATGTGCTGACTTGAACTTAATGCCTAACGCTGTTAATACTGTCAATGCTTCTTTTAGCGAATGCATAACCAAAATAGATCAAATGCATATCATTTGCATAAGTGTTAAACCAGGCAATCATCTGTATGCAGTAATAACTTCTCCTAAAAACCGACGGTAGTATATATACGTTTAACAGGGATACAACTTCACTCTCCTCCCTGACTTGTTATTGTAAGTTGTTATTTAGATAAACATGTCAACCTCGAAACACCGGACATCTTATCTCGAACTATTGTTGTGCTTAATGCACCTACACCACGACATCCCCGTCTCACATGCACACGTCAACCCCGTCGCACATTCACAAGACTACTTTCGTCTCACATACACACGACAACTTTTGCCTCACATACACACGACAACGTTTGTCCACATTCACAAGACAACTTTTGCCTCACATGCACACGACAACTTTTGCCTCACATACACACGACAACTTTTGCCTCACATACGCACGACAACTTTTGCCTCACATACACACGACAACTTTTGTCCACATACACACGACAACTTTTGCCTCACATACACACGACAACTTTTGTCCACATACACACGACAACTTTTGCCGCACATGTACACGACAACTTCGCCTCACATACACAAACAACATACTTAATGTGAAGCTATTTATTTATCACGACATACGTTTTGTAAGAATAAAGTTGAGTACGTCCGGGCTTAGCTTCACGGCGCACTTATGTCATGCTCCAATTGTATGTGTATTTATATGTATGACAGTGACTTTTACTTGTAGCCACTAAACGCAATGTTCTGATCTGTTCCAATAGTGTCCATGTACATGTATTTACAGTTTCCAATTCACATTAAACTTTCATCCATCCGCTGTGTTAATTTGCACTTTAAGTTGCTTCATGACTTCTCAAACTGTTATTTGTGACACTGGTTACAGGATACATAGTACCATTAACAGTAACAACCATTAAATAGGAAAAGAACGAAGAAAATAATGAAAACAACTGATAACAATGAAATAAAAGTTTAGCGTTTTATAGAAAATTTATCTAATTAAAACATTGTCAAATAAGTCGCCTCGTTAAATATCATCAACATCAAAACAAAATACTTTTCCGTGGGTTTATCACCGTAGAGTTCGTTTAGAATAAACTTTCATTTGACCACTTTAACCAAAGTTACACGCAGTCGAAATGGTACTATATACTGGGTTGTTAACACACTTATTTCATATTTTTGATCAAGACCTAACGGCTGAAACTTGTTAATACAGTCTCAAAATGGTTTTATGTTGTTTTAATGCACGATAATTATGACAAACGACTTGTTTCTGCAATGTTATCTTATGATGTTAAAGGCTAATTACGAAAGGTGGTATCTCATTTGTTCTACTATTTAAAGCTTGTAATAAACCATAGTAGCAAACTTCTACCTCCGTTTTCTATATTATTATTTTTTGAATTATTTTATGTATTAAATACTGGCCCGTGCAATGTTCAGTGTTATATCGAGTAATTCCTAGTTCTAACCATAGGAAAAGACACTACAAATCATAGTATCAAAATGCAATGTTAGAAAAGTATATAAGTTGTTGTAATTTAGCATTTGATATCACACGGCTAGCTTCTATAATCGTAGTACAGCTCTTCCGACATATATAGAGGAATTATGTAAACTTGCTGATTCCACTATAATACTTTTAAACTACTAGTAACCACAAACTGAAACCTGTTAATAAAGTCTCTCATCGTTTTCTGCGGTCTGATTGCAAGGGCTAACAATATACGTCTAGTTTGCAACAGACAACTCCGGTGAGATAGTGTGTATATATACAGTGTATGTGAGAGACGTTGGCGGTTCATATATAAACGAGTGAAGGACTGAACTAGGTTTAATATATCTCTGAACGTTCAACGCGCGACAAGACATTATTACTTTCGCCCTGTTTGCACGATTGTATACTCTCGTGTCGGTGTGTTCGAAGATTAATTCGTTGACAACTTGCACCAGTTTGGATTTATGTTTTATTTAAGGGGGACAAGTTTTGTATTTCAGATTTTAATTTGTATTCTTCGATTTTTGTTAACTTTGATTTGAACAGTACGTGTTTTTAGTTAGTACAAGAGACGTTATAGACAGGCGTGTGGTGTTAAACCGGCTCTCATTGACTCGGAAGTATCAAATATTAAACCAACACTGCGGTCACATGGACTACTAGGAGTGGAAATTGGAAACTCCAACAGCGGAAACTAGGGGAACGTCATAGAGTTTATACGTGAGCTTTTACATTGCTTATAGAGAATAGGAACTAAGGATTGGAGACTCAAAGTGTCATTTGTGTGTCTGTGATTCTGTGAACAGTAACTGGAGTTTTGTCTTTGTAATAGTTTGAGTGATTTTGGGATTGAAACCGTGTGTATAGAGCATTTTAGCAGTGGTTCGAGGATTTAACTGACCAGAATAATTTGTCAAATATATAAATCGGCTAAAATGCACAACGTTATCATCAGAATGCAATCGATTGTGTCATGTGTGTGTTTAGTGTTCGTAGTTACTTGTTCAGCGATTGATTTAAACGAGGACTTGAGACAGTTGACGCTGATGTTACCTGGTATCTATAGTTACAATTCGGAACAATCGCGCAATATTGGCAAATCCTTAGAGCGGCCCCTTAACCCAGAACAAACCCCAGCAGAGGCTCTCACCACTATCCCTCTCAGTGCCACGTACCGGCCAGTTGACATTAGTTTCCTAAACGGTGCTTTTAATGTGTACGTGGAACAGACCTTGCACGGGAAAACGAGACCACATCGTCGTTGGTTGTACAGCTTCTCTATCGACGAAAGCACCCGCTCTATCAAACTTCAGGTTTATAATTTTAAAGACAGATCATTGGCTGAGAAGATAAGTCGTAATTTAGGGGCTCTGAGGTATCTAAGTGAAAGAGACGTTACAACGAGTAGTAATTGTGATATGTTCTGGCGTCGCCTTGGAGAAACGTTCGTCGGTACTACGTCACGTCATTGCATGGCCGTCGTCGACTCGAAACAGGTAATGCCAAAATAACCATTTTCTTTCAATTCGTCAGAGACTGTATCAAAATAATACGCTGCACATGCATAACATTCACATCCAATAATAAGAACACCTATCTTGTTCCATCATTCAACAGTTTAAGTATAATGAACATCCGCGTCAAGCTATTCACAAGTTTTTAAACTACTTTGATATCAAAACCACCTGAGTCCCTACTTTGACCTGACCGCGCTAGTAATATTTACACCACTGAATAGACCACTTCAATAGACCATTTCAAACGTAGTCTAATTATCAAATGAACCTCATGTACTATAGTATAATCCTTTCGTGTACGAGGTGGTCTTACTTACACAGCTGTCTTAATTGTAAAACTACCTTACAGCTGAATATCCTTTTAGCAACCTGCTTAAAATACAATGTCAATGTGAAAATGAAAGCTTTTTACCTTCATTGCTCACCCTTGTTTTACATTTAAGATTCGTTCTAGATATAACCCTTATCATCATTGTTTTAAATCTCTGTCAGGCTAAATGTTTGATATGTGTACAGTAGAGACATTTCACTGTTTTTACCATCTTCACAATACACGAGTTAAACATATTTTTATTCTGTACAAAAAGGCCTAATCTAGAATCGAATCACCGAGCTTATGATTTACGTTGTGCAGCATAAAACTTGTTTAAAATGCACTAAATCGATTTTGCAACGACAAATGATATCGGGTAATCATCATACTTTCATAAAAGGCTATAACTTTGGTTTGTGTATACTCTTATGAATGGAGTATATCCTTAGAGTATACGAGGCCTAAATTACATTCATAAATTCAACAACGTTTTTTCACCACGTGAATACATTTATGGCGCCATGGAACCTTCTAAGTATACATGTAGTTATGTTATTATGTCACATTGTTTTATATTTATTGTATTATGTTTGTTTAGTGTTTGATCAATTTGAGGGCGCTGTATATACATTTACCTCCTTTGTGTCAAACTTAAATACAAATCCAAACCCGTGTTTTTCAACAATCAAAAACAGCTAGATAAAACTGTGTATTTCAACCCTCTACTTGCAACCATTTGTGTTAAATAATGATGTGAAATGATGTTAAACTCCTAAACACATTCTGGAAAATAAGAGAAAATTATGCTGCTGAACTTTTCGTTAATCATTACATAATAGTGACAGTGCCTTAATGGCTGCCATATATTATAAGTACACCATACACTCTAAGAGTTACATTCAAATCTGCTATCTCACTGTCTAATCTAATGCAGTTAAAGTATTCTTGCACCAACAGCAGTATATACGCATTGTGTCATCCGTGTTTTATGGCGAGAAAACCTGCCTTAATTTACCTAAACTCTGTCTCATAAAATATATCCGTAACTCCCATGTAGATTTAAGAAAAGTTTGAAGTTATAAATCAATGAGAAGTCTCCGTTAAGTATAAAGTACTTAAAGCTCATCTACTGGTGTCATTTAGGTGGTGTGTACATTGTACTGAATGTTAGTGAATTAACTTGTTGAAGTTCAGATCTGATCGCGTCCATAATAACAAAGCCTAAACACTAGTTATGCACACAATCACTTAATCAATATGATAGAAACACTGTAGTTATGGGTGCTTTCTCTTTTCTGTTCATTCTACCTTTACTTTGTGAAACTTAACTCTCATCAAATTCGCTATTCAAGAGGATCGACAGAAAGTGGTCTAAATAACACGAAGGTCTAGATAGCGATATGTATTAAGAGCAAACTTAAATAAATAAAAGTGGTCTTAATAAAACATTAAGTTAAAACAATCGAATAAGACCGCTCTATATAACGAATCATTTTTATAGCGGATACGAATTAGTCTCTAGTATGAAAGGTTGCAAACGCGGAGTTTTATAGTACAGTCGATTAACTTAAATCTTAAAAAGAAGATCCATGAGAAACATCACGTTTAGATTAAATTACATGTTAGTTCCGACACTATATTTGGCATGCATTCATTTCGACAAAGTCAATGTGAACTTGGTAAGGATAGTGATCATATCCTCTTACTATGTATATATGCATGTATGTTGTAATCCTGCAGTACTATATGGTCAGAAACCGTTCACTAAATAAACGTTTTTTTCCAGGTAGTATGTATCAGTGTCGGGGCCCGGGGGGGGGGGGGGTGATGTAACACAATTCACCTTTTCTTAAGATTCAATAGCTACTATTGACTGACGACAGTTTTCAGGTTTGATTAAGCACAACAATGCATCGGTTTGAAAATGTAGAACATATAATAAATAGTCGTGTTACACGTACGGTTACTAACTGACGAGGAAGTTTTTTGATGTCAGAACATAATTTAACCTTTCGGTAAGATTAAACAAGTTTAACATAACGATGTATCACATTAAAGCCACCACAGTTGATGAAAACAATACAACACGAGAAATGTTTGTCCAATGGTTAACGTTCAACGTGGTTGTAAAGGTACTGATAAAGGTTATTAAGCATGGTTGCCCGGGTAACAGTTACAGGTGATATACATGTTGACGGGTTAATGTGATGTTTGTTATGGTTTTTGGTACAATGATAAAGAATTATTGATCGTGTGTACAACGTGCCTTTGTTATAGAAGCATCTTAAGATGTACCGCTCATAATAATACATGGGTAATGTTTCGTTTAAATTATCACATAGTCATGTTGTAGTTTTATCACTCTTACATATATACAATTGAATTTGTATTTTGGACCGGTGACTTTGTATTGCTGAAATAAATGGTATTGTTTCGTTCAACAAACACTGTGCACACGTGACTGGGTACTCGTCAACAGACAACTTTAAGTGCACGTGTTTTATGGGTTAGTTCAGTTTGAGTACTCCTCCAGTTACGTTAAATGACATTGTACGTTATAACGGTTTACAAATATTTCCATCAAATAAAAGTCTCTTTTTATTTACCTTAATCATTAAGCGTTGTGGAACAATCGTGTGTGAGTGTATTTAGGATTGTTATTCATATATTCTTGTTACGAAAATAATCTAATGTGAAGAAATAACTATTATAATTATGCAGATCGCGGATGCATCGAGCTATTATTATGCGCAAAAGAATGAAAACATAAAAAGAACAATGTAGATACCGTATAGGATTAACAGTTTTTTTCTAAAAATATAAAGACACGCGGAATGATTGCTTATTGTATAAAAACTTAAATAGGATAAACTGTTTACGGATGTAGCTATTGACTCCATGTTTATTTATTTAACTGTACATCAATATACATTATGTTAACGTTTTTAACATAGGCCAATAAAACCGTACAGCTGACAAGTTTTTTAATCATAAATCTTACACACATACGTCAGTTAACCGATAAACCGGACATATGTGTACTGCATGCGGTAGAAATGCCGTTTAGTCCATAACAATTTAGTTACATCTTTGATATCCATGTTTAAATATCAGTTCACTTATGTTATATGTATAACTATTGCTGATACATCTCGGCAATGATTAGCTACACCGTGATACATTACAGGAAACAATGCTCTAAATAATATATAAACAAACGCAATATACTAAATTTATACGGCGGTGATGACCTGTTTAATGCTTGAACTAATTTACATAACTGTTGATGGATCGTATCAGCTTCATTTAAAACAATTATAGGCATGCTGACATACATGATATTTGATTTAGCCTTACTAGTTCAAAGAGAATAGTTGTGTGGTTAATAGTAGAGTAATGAAAGATGCTTGATTGTATGATTCGTAGCCAGAGGGTAGAGGATAGAGTTGATGCGACATTAACATCATGTATAGTTTAGATTCCCGCTTGTTGTATGACAGTTATGTTGCAAAGTACAAACAGTCCCACAAAGCAACACATCTGTATCCGTTGCCTTAGCTTTGATATGCAATTAGCTCGTTGTTATTTCGTAATTATGTTTGTAGTTTAAAGCTAAGTATGAAAGTATTGTACGTAAGTTTATAGCCATTTGAATGAACATATATACGACTTGTGCAATAAGGCTCAACAAGACCACCCACAGTGGGACGTGTATCAAATAGTTTGGAAAAGTTTCCTTGTCATACAATTGAGAGGCCCTTATATAACACTGCACTGGATTCAGTAGTTTGGAATTAAATGAAATAATGAGTATTGATTCTTCAAAGCGAATCGGTCTTTCTTGTGAGCCCAGAGTTGTATTAACGTTTGACCGATGATTGAAAGCACCTGAAGCACACAACCCAACCCCAACCACACGTGTCTAGATATGTAAATGCTTCCATACTAAAATTGTGCATTCATTGATTTCATAGTTTGCAAAATTAAAGCCATTATTTGTGGACCTTGGAATTTCTCAGCACTTTACGAACTCTGCTACGTGACACACAATGCATCAGCATAAACGAAACTTTGCGTGATCAGGTCGTGAAAAAGTCATAAATAAGTTGAATTGAACTCCCTAAGGTTGCTCTTTATCTTAGTGACAACACTATAACAGATATAACAGATGTCCTTACAGTCAATATGTCACGCTATGAAAGACGCTTCAGTTTTCAGTTCTACGCACTACCATCAATACACTCAAACACGGCCGTATTTATTGGGTGGGGGGTATTTGATTGGTTCTATTGACTTCTATATAAACTAGGGTGCAGAGTACTTCCAACTCTTACACAAATCAGAGTAGTGTTCACAAGAACCATGACCCATATAACTACAAATACACGTTGTTGTGTCTGGGACTCGGTAGACAAAGCAAAGCTTACAGGTGTCATTTTCTGTAGCTTTTATTCATGTAATGCAAACCATCAATTTGCTAGCTAGTCTGCCATTAAGGTATTGTATCCGTTAAATAATGCATTCGCATTTCCCCGATCACATCTGTTGACAAGTTAGCATAAAGGAACAAATGTTCGGGAGGTCAATTTGGATTTAAACGTGTAACGAGCAGTTTGATTGGTTAACTAAATTGCAGAAAAAGATGGTATGTCCCGAATGCACTACCTTAACCGCAAGTATATTATCATGGCCCTCCGATAATCTTGCCTCTCTAGTCATCTATAAAGCGTCGCACGTGTTTCAGTGAGCGCATTCAAGCTCTTGAAATGTTTATATCGAACTAATTAGCTGATCTTAGGGTCTAGCTGCTCTTTCTGACACTTTTAAACAGTTCAGATTTCTATCCTAAATAAAAGTAATGTCACAATTTGAGGTTTTACCTTAATGAGAATTAAATGTAGCGAGGCACGGTTTATATTGTAAACGACTACATGTGGAAAATACACACTAAATGATGAATGTGTAAACTCATGTCAAACGTATTCATAAATCTTTACTACAGCGCTGATTTCACCAAAATAACCAACGCAAACCTGTAGAATTATGAAGTGGATATTAAGAATTTAGCCTATTCACAGTGTGACAGAACAGCTTTATGGAATTAGGATAGGCCTTCGTTTTCAAATGCTGTGTTAAGATATGCGTAGATACAAACCCGAACGTCACTTGGCCGAAAGAAAAATGTGATTCACTCATTCTTACATGCTTTAATCCTTATTTAACACAGAGACAAACGAATGTCGCTGGGCAAAGAAACAGAACTCGCTGTTAAGTCCTACACGCTATATAATCGTGTTATCACAAAGTCGATAAGTTGATCCAAATGTTGTGTTTTTGTTCAAAGGGGTGTAGAGTTACTATCTGGAATGCATGCATTAAGTGGGGTCAATTTGGTTGAAGGGCTGGCATCAAATTGCTGTTCTGTCTCGACCATTTAAAAGCCTAAGATCGGGTCTGCGTCTAGTGGTATTTACAAGCAATTATGGCATACCGTTACAATTTGTCCACAAAAAGATCCACAACATAAGCTTTTCAATGCCATGTAACGTTCTGGTTTCGATAAATTAATTAAAAACATATTTTCATAAAAAGTACACAAAACTGATGAATTAATTTTAACTTTAGAACCTCCTTGAATATGTTGAAGAGTTTTGGAGGGCTGTAAAATCTACCAAAAGGGGTCCCAAAACAGGTTTTCTTAAGGGGAATGTAGTTTTCATAAAAAGATCGTAACACATGTCAAAAAAGAGTAATTTATTAGTGGATGTATAGCTGTTTAATTCAAATGTAGATGATACGTAGACAATAGCGCATGCCTCTGCATTCAGATATACAGCCAAATAATGTACTTTAAACGGTCATTATGTACGTTTACAGATCTTGTTGAGCCTGTTTTATCGGGTGTATTCTAAGCTTAGTCGATAGAGCAGTCTTACAGTCTTATTTATAGACTGTAAATCACAGACTTGTTTTGATAACAAGTTCGATACTAGGTTGGTCGAAGTCACTTGTCCGGTCACTTGTCGGACGACGAATGTGATTTGTATACTACTGTTTGGAAATAGAAAAGATGTACAATAGCCTATGTAGGTGTACCACAGTTACAAGACACATGGGCTTTTGTCTTTCAGATTTAAAACGATATGCAAACGTTTTATCGACAATACTAACATAACATCGATGACGATACTAAAAACAACATCATTGAATACAACAACAACAACAACAACAACAACATGAAACACAATGACGCTATCAACAGCAATGCCAATGCACAGTTTATATATTTGGCAATAACAAATATACGTATGATAACCACCAACATTACAATACGCGTACGTAGTTACGTGTTTAAAACAATAAGACAATGCCTGAATGAAAGCAAACATGAAACAATTGAAAGACAGTAAGAGAGTGATCGGTTATAAAATGCTGTCAAAACTAAGAAAGTCAGGTGAACATGACATGTACATTCATGACAACGCGCGTCATTATGTGACATACAGTTAAACAAAATTATATATTCAGTCAAAAATCATAAACTTTCGTAAACTTGTAATAGTGTATGTCTATGGGCGGGGTTTAATTTCGCTTAAATACCATTGGGAACCGTTTATTTCATAGTGATGTTGCTGAACAAGTTATAGATCTTTCCCGAGGGTGCTGTAACATGGTTGTATTGTGAGTAGCCACCAAGGTGCACCAAACTTATTGTTACCATCGCGTGTTTGCCTTTTAGTACGCACGTATTTCAGCACACGTGCATTCCGTAAAATCACATTATTGTCAATTCTAATGCCGATATAATATAGTAGATGTTAAACTTGGAAATCAGGGCATATTATACAAAATGCAGTGTTTTCCTTCAATCGTTCTTGTCTCTTCCGATTACGACTTAACTTACCCCCCACCCCTACCCCTATATAAAGTATAAAGTATAGCCTTTCAACAGCTGTGAAATGAAAATAATCACATCGTTTTAAACCATAATTGCTGTCTGGTTAATTTGAATTACTTGCCTAACAATTGTAAATATTTAGTCTTAATAAAGTTGAAACCGTGAAGTCTGCGTTCATGTTGATATGATTATTATTTATGTCTGTACCTATTATGACATACCATTAATTATGCATCGTGTATGGTTTACAAAAGAAGACCATCTGATTCTGAAGCATTGTACGGTTTATATTACACATGAAAGCAACGTTATACCTTACAGTAGAGGTTAATATGGCTGGATATCAATCAAATTCTTAAAAGTACATATTTCACAAAATTAAGACACTTCACCGAAAAAACAAAGTTTGAATTCTATGAATAATCATGATTAACTCGAAGAATCTATAAATTATAAACAAAATATGAATGAAAACCGACATGACAAACGACATTTTGAACGAGGTTTCCTTCTCTGCGTGATTACCAGTTGATAATGGGTCGTATATCTGAAGAAGTGAAACGGACTTCAATGATACATATACATGGGGAATCTGACCTAGTGCATCCCAATACGTATATACTATGTTTAAGTACATTTATACAATGACGATCAAGGACCTTGGTTAGTATTTAAAAAATGTCCTGTAAGTTTTCATTCAGCAATTCAAATACAGGCGTCCAATAGGATTACTTGTTTCCTTAGGTGCGTAGACAGACATAGAACTCCTGCCATTTGAATTATACCTCTGCTCAAAGTTGATCTATTCTGCATATATAGTTTAGAATAATATCGTTCACATTGACGGTCTCTGTAACCGTACAGACCGTATTTTCACACGAGCTGTCAAATGTGGCATTTTCAGCTATATGTACACATAATTTCACACAATTACGAGTTCTGGAAATTGAATTAAGTAAATATAAAACTGTGCGCCTAACAAAAGCAGCCACAGCAATAAAAAACACAACATGTCATCGAAACGTCTATTTAATAGGTTTAAAATTATAGAAATAAGCATATATTTATTAATCTATCTTTAGAAAGTCAGAAGTAATGGCTATGTTACGGAATTCCCATGAAAAGTTAAACAATGACCTTCAAAAAGACATCTGTAACGGAAATATGTATGTCAGAATGATACTTTGACATGTAGTTAATTTGGTATGAATCAAGTGAATGCTGTTAATGGAGTTGACGTGTTCTGTGAAGTTCCGGTAACAAGATAGCCTTTGGAACCGACAAAACGTAGTCATAATAGGTCAGAACAACCAGGCCCACATTTGTTGGAATTGACTGTTTTGGGACAGAAGTTATGTTGTCTTAATAATGAACCGGTTTTATTATCGAGTACTGTGTATAGGGGAACTTGTAATGTAATACGAATTTGAGTTGCGTAGGATATACAGATACATGGCGAACAAGGGCCATACTCTACCATTTATCAGCGTTTCCATTAATTACCAAACATTTCTGAACCCTACATTTTTGAAGCTTAAGCAAATTGTACATTTACAATTTACAAAACTATTGGATTCGCTAGTCAAACCGCCAAAACTAAAGTAATACAAATGCAACAATACTGTATACCCAACGGTTTGTAATCAAGTGTATTCGTAGTGTTCATCCTTCCGGACATGTTGCATAATTCTTTGTTCTTAATATTGTCATGGAATTAGGCATATTGATACACATACATGTATTTACTAGGTTATTTGTAACTGTTGTCGTCGAACGCAATGCACTTTTGGGTGGTAGAAACACCATAAATTGGCCGGAAATTAAAGAAGTGTGCGTGAAGTAAACACAGGAAATATATTGGCACATTGCGGTTTTTACTGTTGAAAAGTTCAGGACCTTTCGCGAGGAAGACAACAATTGAGATGCCGAGGAACTTGCAAGACCCACCCCCTCAGATCAGTATTGTTTAGTGTTGCATACGAACAATCAGGTAAAACGTGACCAGAAAAAACTGTGCACACAATTTCGCAGCAAATCTGACACATATTGAATAAGAAAGGCGTAACATATGCAATATAAATCGGATTACCAAATTACATACGGGTTTGTTTTCAACTAACTGATCCATTATTTAACTAGTCAGTGTTGCAAGACTTATTGACGCGTTTGATAATAGATGATGGCAAAAACAGACCAACAGATACAGACAGAACACCCATGGTGTAATAGGTTGAAAAGGAAAGACTCCACAACTAAAACTTAACAGTAAGATACGTGGGTAGTCCTTATAGTGTACTTTTACGCACCTAGCGACATTTAAAACAATGCATCGCAATGTGGGAGGTGTTCTTTGTAAATGGTGATTCTAAGAAAACGATAGTGTTTCTTAGTGATGCATACATAGTTTAATGTGGATTCTAGGAATTAAACAGGGCCTCGCTTATTATCTGTCTTTTTGTAGACGCAACCAATTTCACTTTTATTTCTGTGTATTGTTACAGAGAGCACTTCCATGACGATGTGTTTGTGTTTAAGCTCTGACTTTTAGTGCACTGCTAACAACATGTGATTGCGCTGACGTATTAACCATTCAACTAACTACGAACTCTAGAATGTTTAATTTACACAAGCTTAATTTATTTTATTTTTTGGTATTTTCAGATTCCGTTATTAAATACTACATTGTATACACCTTACATTCATGTTAAACCCAGGATTGTATAGTCTGGTGGAACCTTTTAGTTCTCCATAAAATCAGCCATACGTTAATCAGGTATCAACAGTTAACGTTGTTATACAATGTAGGTCATTTGCGAAATTAAAGATATTGTGCATTGACTGCCAAGCTACATGTTTACAAAGATAACTAACATGGGTCCGTTATGTGTCCATAGCCCAGCACATCCCCCATTATAACCAGCTACAACTTCGTTATCAACATCTTGTAAAACTATAACCACTTTCATCGCAGCAATGATATGTCTGAAAGGGGGTCATAAATTGTCCTTTAGGTAAACAGTTCACTTTATTTCTATTCTCATAAACTATAGAGATTTGTTGGCGATAGTTAGGGAGGTATGGACGGCGGGTGTAATCATGGCAAAGGACATAAATTGTGATTATTCGGGGGCTTCAAGGTTTTGATCTATGCCTTTATATGACATGCTTAACCGACCAGACGTGCTGTATACATCTAAGGTTGCCCGCAACACTGACCTAAACAGCCTCTTGTTTCATTCATAGATATAACAGTTTAGAATGGTAACCATGACGATGATGACAATACACTTTGATAAAGACAGTACTTAGTGGAAGATATTGTAACTACTCGACCTTCCTAATATATATGATGATCTTAGTGTATTTGTTCACGGTTTCTAAGTAAGTTTTCTTTGATAATGTTGTCCTTTTATAGTTTCTAAAGATATACTTTTATAAAACATGTTCTCAACTAAGAGGTACAGTTCAAAGGTACAGTCCTTTACAGGGTTGGTTTGTATGAGCAGCATTTAAGCGGTCAAGCTTTGGTTGAATCATATCCATTATACTATTATAACGATTCAAGAAAGAAAGTAGTTCAAAACAACTTCTACTGGATAACCCTTTCCACATTGTCTCTTTCGTTGGCTACGTCTATTTTAGATACTGAACTGTTTTAGTATTGACTGTAGGACACTAATTTCTTATTTCGTTTTGTGTCTGTCTATATCGCTAAACATACATATCATAAATATGACGATATGACATCAGATACTTCTTATGTCGTCCCCCGTGAGATTTAGTACATATAACTAATGTCAATATGTGTGCGACAGTATATTATAAAGGATTACGTCTCCCAAGTGAAGGCCACACGCAGAGATACCTTTGTCTTAGACCCCATAGTACAACTTAGCGTGGTCTTAACACCTGACTGGATTACCAACACTTGTGTCTAATATCCAATCCTTTATTGTAGTTGCGTTCTTTTTTGTTCTTTATTTAGACTTTGGTTCAATACGTTCACTTTTGTTTTCTGATAAAAGTTTTTTTTCAAGTCAGACTTTTGTTTACCCAGACGTTTGTTGTAGATTCAGCCTTTTGTTAATTTTAAGATAAATATTGTGTTCAGAACTAGACAGTTATTTAAGACGGCCGGCACATCGGAGTCAGTGAGCGTTGCGTTATACACGGTCTACTTTCCTCGGGAACAGGCCTGGACTATCGTATACCATTCCCCTCATTAAATAAGACATTGACAACATGTCATAACGATAATAACCTCCAACACCTACCTTTAATCTTACTCAAATACCTAGCTTGAGAATCTCGGAGAAATGTCGAGGCTACACACGCGTTTGAATTTGTTTCAGTGTAAATCACAAGAGTCATGCAAATTGGATTTAACATCCAAAATTCTTTTATATAGTAAAACTGTCTAATCCAAGATGGACGTCACCGCCTGTTACATTAGTCACCATTTTAGCAGTGACTCATTATTCGTACTTCACATTTAGTTCGGACAGATAATAAGCATTTTAACAACTAGTCACTTACTTAGCGATGACGTGCGAACATGGTCTGATTTAAAAAAAGTAGTTAAATATTCAGTGTTTCAGTTTTGGAAAGGACTCTAAATTCGGACGTACTAATAACAAAATGGTTGACATGGTAACAGTGTTGCTGTCATGTCGACTTACTTACTCTTCACGTATATCCGACGCTATCCCCGCCTCTTCTCGTCTCATTTTCCCAGTTTCTTCTTTAACTCTTTTCATAATTAAGAGGGCCTTTACAAACAGACGACCAGATTTCACGACTCTTGTCAAATCCGGCATGTGCAAGAAGAGGTTTTGATTTTGTTGGTTTTTGTCGGGTCTATTGACTCCATACTGTGTGGGTATTTGCTATCTCAGACACCTATGGGTTTATTGAATGACATGCCTCTCCACTGACACCCGAATTGTGTTCTAGGCGAAAAGAAATTGAAAGAACTCAAACTTAATTTCACATTTAATTACACTGGCTACTTTCTTATAAGATCCTAAACGCAGATAGTGAAGTAACTTGAGAACTAACTGTTTAAGGGTCCCTGTAGATACCAATCTACGTTTATTATCTCCATGCCGTGTCTGTCAACCGAAAATCGTTCAGGATGTTAGAAAGTACGCGAAATAATTAGACAAAAATCACTATGGAACACCTACTGAACGGAACCATTGTTTTCACTTCTCGATTCTCTTTCTTTCTTTTAGCTCGTTTCGTAATTAACATATTTACAAAACCGCTCTTTTCAATTCAAATACATTGTACCAGTACTAAACCATCAATCAAATCATTTAGATTGTTGATACCACTGCTCGTTCGAGTTCGCTGATTCGCTGTAATTTTGCCGTGAAAAGTTTGGGATAAAAAAGTAAAATTTACAAAAAGTTGTTAATCAGATACTAATGAGCTGGCAATAGTTATTGAGGTCCTTCTGACATTGTTTTTCGATGAGTTTGGTTTAATTCGCATCGATACAGGTGTTTTGCATTGTTTAATAAGATGTATTTATTTTGTCGATATGGTGTTTTGTTTAACTACCTTTTGGTTGTATTCATTTCTAAAGTTAATGTATGCTTGATTGGTGTTTTATTTACCAAATCCATTTAAATTGGCTTGGTACTCAATTTGTTTAAATTCATTAGATATAAAACGAATATGATGGTTAGGCATTGTTTTGTTCGTCGAGAATTAACTCACACCGATTTTGATGGTTGTGCATTTATCGATTGATCATCGTTTATAATGGCCATCTAATATCGATTTTATTTACATCGATTATGATGGTTATGCAGTGTTGATTTATGCATTATGTTTTTCTTGCCGATTGTACATATCGCTTAATCATAAATTATTTATCATTTGTGTTAGTTTTGATATACGTATGTACAGTTTTGTTCTTTGTGATGATGACATTATTGATGTTGGTGATGCTCATATTATCTTCATTCACGATAAGATGACTTACGGTTTGAAGCTAATGCTGATGATTAAGTTTTGATTACTAACATTTAATACGACAATTAACCTGCTTAAAACGCGCGCATTCGATCTTAAAGCTTTATCAAAACTTATGGAACTAAAAGTGAAAGTGGTTGGCAGCGATTGGGTTTACGATAAGTACTCATAATGTACATCAGCTACACCCATTTGTATACCGTTTCCATGACGACGTACAGATACTAAACATTTAGATGATTTAAATCGGATTGCAAGGACAGACAGGAAATGATAAAACTATTCATATCGCTGACTTTGTCACGTATTCATGCCGGAAATCAAAATTTCATCTGATCTGAGCTTTACATTGGTTGTAAAACAGTGAGTTACACACGCACAAGCGTATAGTCTACGAATAGAAAACAAAAAATTGCGCCCCACCATTCAAATATGACGTATCCACTATCTACACTATAAGGATGAGTGTTTTGTTTTAACTGGCATTTCGACCATGACATTCATAAAAGACAAGACTGAAAAATGTTCTAATTCCCATACACGAACAGAATATCCCCCTAAATATGTGTTCACATGTTAAAAACAAAACAGACAGAAAAAACTAGACGGAAACGCGAGGTATCAGGTGTGTTACAACTCATTGAAGGATATTGTTCACGTATTACATCTGTTATCGTGACTTAAGCCTCTATTATACCAGCACGGTGTCTGTCTGTTTCTTGTAATATTGCTGTAACCAATACATTATGCACAGGATATCGTTGTTGTAGATTGATATAACTGTTTGATATTTATGTGGCAGTATTTTGTCTTGTTCTGTTAGTGTTTCTGGTGTTATGTTGCGGTATTGTTGCTGTCATTGGCGTTGTGGTTGTAGTGTTATGTACTTGTTTGCTGACGTGAATATGAACGTACCTTCGAATGACAACCATTTGTATCTGCAATGCTGGTTTTATTAACGCATTTCATTTATTTGTATAATAGATCATGTACATAAACATTTATACCAAAACAAATCAAATAATTAAGAACACATACAATGGGAAAACAACAACCGAACTCAAGAAGTTTCCGTTTTCGATTTCAATTCAGTATAAAGTATAATGTATTGTTTACAGTTCCAACCTTTTCCATACAGACACGTCAATCGTAAATAAGCAAAAGTCACTCCAAAGTAGAATCATAATAAGACAAAGCGTGCATAGAAGATACAAGTGTTTTTCACAAGCCTCACAACGGTCGATAGAGAACACCAGACAATTAGAGCCCAGGTGCAGAACACCACAGACACACGTCGTTAAAACTAGTTTATCCATCTTCTCGGCTATTGTTACAAACAGAAAGTCTATAAAACCCAGAAATGCAGCTTAGAGGGTCTAGAGATCGTATCAGACATTGTACACGAAACTGTTCTAAGTATCTGTCAACCAAACAGGACATAGATTATGTTTACTTTCGTCCATTGGAGAATTAACAATAAAACACTACTATATACATCTGGTTTATTGTTTCGGTCTGACGAACTGTCCACATAGACAAATAAACTCAAGCAAGATGGTTAAGAATTCTGGAAGGAAATGATACCAACTCAGAGATGTGCTTATCTTACAGAATGCAGAGTATACTGCTCGTTTACAACCATTGTTTAACATGCAGTTATACCGCGCCTTGGAGTATCTGTCTGTTGGACGGTATCTCAGAAACGTTAAAATTCTGCGAATATTTTCAAACGTTTCCATTGGTCAATAAAATGGTTCATTCGAGATCCTAAACAACGACTTGTCTCACCTATAAAATAGTAAATGGACGAACCGATAATAATTTGTTCGCATAGATCTAAGACTAGACGTTTCAGACCGTAGTTATTACATCTCATGGTAGAAAATTGGAACAATCGAAATCTGTCTGACATTAGAATGAACTTGTGCA
>ENA-OREC01000212-OREC01000212.1-marine-metagenome-genome-assembly--contig:-NODE-212-length-18873-cov-12.659768_pt1 | contig 18873 bp, 5 predicted proteins | sample MGYA00248626_ERZ508543 | MGnify/ENA primary metagenome ERZ508543 (study PRJEB26211, sample SAMN05518279) | marine metagenome | isolation source: Puget Sound, Washington, USA | host: Bankia setacea...
TACTTGACAATTGTCAATCTGCCGTAAGGACCTCAAAACACAAAACAAATACAAGAAGAACAATTATAAGAAGAAAATACATGAACATTACAAAACAATATTAAAAGGTAATAATCAGTACATGTACGTGATGAAAATGGCACACAGTGTATAGTATCATGAACACAGAACTAGCTTTCAAAAGATTGTTTATGCCATCTTATATACAGAGGTTTGAAATGTTTCACAGAAGATGCAGTTTTAATGTATTCAGGAATAGAATTCCAAATTAAAGTGCCTGAAAAAATGAATGAATGAAATAATTCAGTGTTGGGTCTTGGTATATAAAGCTGAAAATTGGAAGATGATCTTAGTAATCTTGAATGGATCTCAGATATAAAAACAAAATCATTTTAAATAGTCAGGTGCATCTCCACAAACTGTTTTGTGCATTTGGATTGTTTTATGGTAAACAACTCATTCAGGAAATGTCATCCATTTGAGTTGAGTAAACATGATTTCAGAGGGAACAGTAGCATCTACATCTAATATTGGTCTAGCAGCTCTCTTTTAAAGTTTAAAGGTGTAACGAGTCTTGTTAAACGTATGGTGTAGATATATGAAAACATAAAACGTTGAAGTATTACTAATATTATTGTAAAATTATATTTTCTCTTCCGAATTGTAAAGTATGTATGTGTGCCCAAGAATAACGTGATTCATTGGTTATTGTTACATGTGAACTTTAAAAAATGCTGATATTTAAAGTTATGTTCTATATATTCGAACTGAATATAGTAATTGTTTGGCTAAAATAACGTGATTTCATGATTCAAAATTTTGACGAGGGCCCATGTACTACATAAATAAACACCATGAATGTACCAAAGAAATAACAAAAATAAAATAAGACAATCCCATTTCCGAAAACAAATAACGGCCGCCTTTTTGCTTGTCACATGACCGGTCCGCCATTACACTATTTTATATTCCTGTAATTCGATGTTCAGGTATAGTATGAGTACTGAGTTGTACTATAAGATGATAATATATACCTTATTTAATATGTTTGTATTTTGATTTTATTTGCATATGTTGCTAATGCATGCAGACATTCATTTACTGGAGTATTTTCACTCCGTTTGAGCCACTTTTTAATATAATTCAAACATTTTAGAACTTTTGGGTAGTTTCTTATGATTCTAACGTTCAATCAGATATGTTATATTTAATGAAACTTTGATACTTCTGATTTCTTTTCATATCAACTACTATAGAGTTATATTGTAGATATACGTGTTTTTGGTCAAAACTCCAGATCTTGGGTGACTCTTCTTAACTTTTAATAATTTCTTGTATTTTGTGTTTCAATTGTTATTGTTCGAGCGCCATACGGGAGAGTTAGTATATCGTTAAGCATGTTCCCTCTTGAAATAAAGTCGATATATGCTTCTCTTCATATAAACCTACATAAGTATATATGTGTGTATATTCACGAGTGTAAATGTAGCTGTATAGACATACTATCTTATATGCATTTATGTTTTGGTTACATATTTTGGAGGATTAAACACGTGACTTTATGTATGAAATGTGGAAGATATAATATACAAAACGAAATCATATTGACACCTTCTCATTCGTATTTGAGTAGTTCTACAGCATGTACACTGGAATGAAGAAGAGTTGGTAAGTCTTATGTGATACAAAACACAGATAAAATCATGTTAGGCCTGCTAGAGTTTACATCTACCACCGCCATTTCATCATACTCTGTTATTCTTCGTGCATAAAGTTGTTAAGAAAACAGGGTGTCATGGTGGATTATTTATCTTACGGGGTATTGTTTACATTTAGAACCGGCCTCGTCTATAATCTATACAACCCCTATGTTAGAGTTGTGATAAAGGATTTGTCTTGCTTCTTTGCTGGTTTAATACAGTCAAGCACACGGTCACCACTCTCTGCTACAAATACACGTGGAAGAAATAAAGTAGACCAAGAGTGTGTGGTTTTACAAAATTCAAGGTCGTTTTTAACTTCATGATTTGATATTCTAGCTGACGTTTGGTACTTTGACTTTGTGAGCACCTCTAGCTACCACCTCCACCTAGAACCAACGTCTCACGAACAAATTCATAAATGTACATATTAACAACAGGTATCGCATTTTGTTTGGCATATACGCGGATGTGAGCTGCACTATAAGCAGACGTTGTATTTGGTAGCAATCAGGTCAATTAGAGACCAGACATCGTCCACTGACGTAATCCAGCTTAGTTATGATAATTTACCTGATTAGAGACCTCGTGTAGTTCATTAGTGTGTAACGGTAGAGTTGTGTTACGTACGGCACAAGTAAACATGGCTGTCGATAATACCGCTTATATCAACTTTGTAGAAAACCTCCTGGTCATCGCTTATGTCATTGCTATGAAAAATATTCCAGGTTTCCCAGATACAGATATTTGACCGAAAGCCTGATCTAAGCAGCTTTGCTATTCACTTATAGTAAGAACCTTATTGCATCGATTTCTGCACGCATTAACCGTTTCTGTGTTCAGTTTCTGTCGAATGTTATTTCTTGTACTTGGCATCATGGAATTTCTGGCAGAATAGTTTGGCAGAAGTATATTTCATACTAATCATTATGCCAGTACTTGTCAAAATAATGATCCCTAAATATTTCAAACAAAGACAAGACGAGGGCTAATTCCAAGAACGTGCACAGCCTTGTAATGATTTATAAGAAACCACAATACAGGCCATTGTAATAGAGAAGCACTGGATTTGTTTGTGCTGGTAGTTACGACAATTAACAATAGTATTACAGTTGTATAACGTCGGTCAGTTAATCTTACCCCTTTCTTTGATACGTGAACATGTTTTAAGCCGCCATAAGACAATAACTGACACAATTATACAATAAACATGGGTGAGAAATACAGACGATGGAGTGGTGAGGATATTGATGATATTGCAAAGTCAAATAACTAAATAGCCAAGTCAGCATTCATGGACAAACATAGGGGGTTTTATCAACTTTTTTACATACATACGAATTAACAATTAGTGTGTTCAGATTGACTAACGTCGTTGAATGTTGTGTTTGAATACGATTTAACAATAAGTGTGTTCAGATTGACAAATGTCATTGAATGTTGTGTTTGAATACGAGTTAACAATAAGTGTGTTCAGATTGACTAACGTCGTTGAATGTTGTGTTTGAATACGAGTTAACAATAAGTCTGTTCAGATTGACTAACGTCTTTAAATGTTGTGTTTGAATACGAGTTAACAATAAGGGTGTTCAGATTGACTAACGTCGTTGAATGTTGTGTTTGAATACAAATTAACAATAAGTGTGTTCAGATTGACTAGCGTCTTTGAATGTTGTGTTTGAATACGAGTTAACAATAAGTGTGTTCAGATTGACTAATGTCATTGAACGTTGTTTTTGAATACGAATTAACAATTAGTGTGTTCAGATTGACTAATGTCATTGAATGTTATGTTTGAATACGAATCAACAATAAGTGTGTTCAGATTGACTAATTTCATTGAATGTTGTGTTTGGATACGAATTAACAACTAGTGTGTTCAGATTGACAAATGTCATTGAATGTTGTGTTTGAATACGAATTAACAATAAGTGTGTTCAGATTGACTAATGTCATTGAATGTTATGTTTGAATACGAATCAACAATAAGTGTGTTCAGATTGACTAATTTCATTGAATGTTGTGTTTGGATACGAATTAACAACTAGTGTGTTCAGATTGACAAATGTCATTGAATGTTGTGTTTGAATACGAATTAACAATAAGTGTGTTCAGATTGACAAATGTGATTGAATGTTGTGTTTGAATACGAATTAACAATAAGGGTGTTCAGATTGACTAACGTCGTTGAATGTTGTGTTTGAATACGAGTTAACAATAAGTGTGTTCAGATTGACAAATGTCATTGAATGTTGTGTTTGAATACGAATTAACAATTAGCGTGTTCAGATTGACTAATGTCATTGAATGTTGTGTTTGAATACGAATTAACAATTAGTTTGTTCAGATTGACTAATGTCATTGAATGTTGTGTTTGAATACGAATTAACAATTAGTGTGTTCAGATTGACTAATGTCATTGAATGTTGTGTTTGAATACGAATTAACAATAAGTGTGTTCACATTGACTAATGTCATTGAATGTTGTGTTTGAATTGTGCTAAGTGTTATCACACCAGTACAGTATACATAGAGTTACTGGATCAATGTATGGGTGGTATATACTATATACTTCTTCCTTGTGTGAGACATAAGACGAACGTTCCGCTAAAATACAGACTAAAATACATGGCTACATAAATATAGAACAACAACCGTGTACAGTTCATTCATTTATTCGCAGTTATTAATAAATAAATAATAAATAAATCTGATACAATTTATCCTAATATACGAGACACTCAAATACTCGTGAGGTTTTCGTTATACAAAAAAGATACAATATACAGTACATACTCTTTACATATATTCACAGAACATAAAACAGTACCAAATACATGGTAGCTTAACGTATGAGTGGATTCAATAACAAAACAAAAACGAAAGTTAACCAGTTAAAGCAAAGAATATAAGAGAACGTGTAGGGTGCCGAGTTTGGAAGGATGTCACCATGTAAACTGAGAGAATTAGTCGAAATATAGTCAACAAATAATCCTCTAACAACTTAAAGGTACATCCTCTAACAACTTAAAGGTACATGCTTAAAGCTAGAGATTAATAATTATAATAATTGACCATATTTAACCAGGAGCCTTATAATTTGACATTTACGTCAAGCGTCTATAAAGCCTGTATATGGTGTTGTGTCAGGGGTTGGTAGATAAGACAAACAAAGCGCATGTATAATAATGTACATTTGTGTATCAATCATGTACAATCGGACGTTTAACTGGTTCTTAGTTGAACATATTTACAGAAGCGAGTATTTCAAATCACTAATGTATGCCACTATCGTTTCAGGACAATAGGTAAATACTATAGGTACATGCTCATGTCAAGAAGCTATGATAAACTAGAAGAGGTAAGGGAGACCTACATGTACTATTGCTAGTTTGATTCTAAAGATTACAACATTATCTGATTAACAATTTGTCGTAGTTGATTGCCTTGAAACCAATGTAACAGGTGAAATAAAAACCACAGCCGAGAAATGTGATATTTTTTCTGTGTAAGATAGTTATCGAGTGTGTTACTAGATCGACATCAGGGACACACCAGGTTTCATGTACATAAGTCATATGTGTAACAAGTACGAACTAAAAAGAAACTTGTAAACACTTGAAATGGTGCTGCGAAAAGATTAGCTAGAACATACACGTTTTGAAATATTGAATCTCTGATATTTGTATATAACTTATATCGGATTACATCTTCAAATAGTTTTCGATTGTTTAATAAATGATCTATATACGAACATTATATATATCCTTTTTCTAATTTGTTTTCAAAATACGTATACATATAGATTTGTTCTTTAATGTGGCGTGTTTATATTAAATTAACATGTAAATGTGTTAAAATACTACATAGATACATGTTAAAAACACATTTTTTTTTTCAAAAATATATACGGTTAATGTTTGAAAGTTCGACGCAATGTACTTGCACTATTTGACTTCACCTTGAGTTACAGTGAGAGTGTTTGGAGTGAACAGTAAAACTAGTTCTTTTCTAAACGAGTGTTATGAAAGTGGACACACGAAGAAGATAAAATGACACAATGATAGCTTCAGAAAAGCCTTAAAGCGAACATACGAATACATATCCACGCATGCGCAAACTATAATTTGAGGAGTGCGCATGCGTATAAAAAAGTATAACTCACACTTTTCAGCTGGATAATAACATACATATAAAACACACAGTTAATAAATGTTCACACTTACTCACATATATAATCCATTCTCAAGTGAATAAAAACTATGCACATCCAGTGTTTGTGTTGCGTCTGTTGGCAATGCGTACAGTTCGAGAATGTTTGTAAAAGTCGCTGAGATTTTTTATATAACGTCACTAACAGTCCTCGCCAACTACTAATGCGTTGTTGAATTAACGTATGGTTATAGATGGTCAAGGATTCAATGTTTGTCCGTGCAATATTTGTACAGTGGTCAGCCTCTTCCGTCACTATTGGCTCATGGGACTGGACATGTCTGACGGCGTCTCTCCATAGTCAGAATTAACTGAGCCCGGCGGATGACCATAGTCGTCATGGCTAGGCCAACCGTAACAATTGTCCATATGATTAACATGGTAACTCTCCGTGATCACGTGAGCATCACCCATGTCGGCATCCATGTGGTCAAATGAGTTCATCTGGAACGAAAAACCATAAAACGTTGAATATAACAATTCTCACATAAAATTCTAATTTACTGCTGTAAGCTTACTAGGTAAATCTAAATGTGTCCAAATTTAAACACTGGAAACTGACACGAACTGGGACAAGTTAATTTTTGCTTAGTTTTTAATGTAACATGACATCTTCATGTGTTATAAATGTTAAACAACTTTTCACAATATTATGACATGTCAAGCAAACTCAAGAAATAAAATAAATTACCAAATGACACATTTATCTGATGTAGAAATTACTGAGGCGTGAACATTCAATTCTAATCGATTCATGCATCGTTCAAAAACAACCAAAACTGATACAAGCACAAAAAAGTAGAGCTTGGACAGGGGTGTTAGCTGTACCAAGCAGTACCGTGCTCTGTAGTTGTGTGAAACAAGAGGCAACATAATCTGCACAAAGATGGCCACGTTTTTTGCCGCAGACACCATGGCGACACCTGGTTACATTTTGTAGAGTTTAAGCGGAGATTTGCCAAGTTTTATTACCGGGTGTTGTAGATTGAGGTAGCGAAGTTCACATAAAACTTTACCAGCAACCGTGTGTCCATTTTACCCGTATTGGTTTTTGTATATATATTTTTTGAAATCCAGTCATAGTCACATCGCAAATAGTTTTTGTTCTACCTACGCACACACCGAAAACAGCCGAATATAACGAGTTTACAGATTAAGTTGCTTAGGTTACTTGGTAATCCTGTAAAACTGTTAATGTTCACACTACACACGATTGTCACGTGGTAAGGGCTGCGGTTGAGACCCTGGTGCAACGGAAACACTGCTCAGATCAGTTAAGAATAGTTTGCGGTTTGTAAATCAAATGATGTTCTCTCCATATACTTGATATGGTTTCAAGCAACATTCTGAAGGCTAGCAAACATAAAGAACATTACGTTATAATCATATTCTATTATAGTATTTAAACATTAAAGAAACAACTTCTGTATGACAACTGACTTTATACAAGTGCAGTAGCAGGCAGTACAAATGTGGTTTTGTAATGTTCTTGTAGTTGTTTTCTTATAATTGTTCTTCTTGTATTTGTTTTGTGTTTTTGAGGTCCTTACGGCAGATTGACAATTGTCGTTAAATAAAGTATTTATTATTATTATTATTATTATTATTATTATTATTATTATTATTATTATTATTATTATTATTATAATTATACAAGTCACTTGTGAATGAAGAGAAACGTTCATGCAAAGAAAAGTAAAGTGTCATGCTGAGAACAAAATAAACGTGAGCTTGGTAATACGCGGTTTAAGGTACGATGTCTGCGGTTGGTTGTATTAGAGTGTACACGTGTTTGTATAGTAGTCACCTGCAAGTAGTTCTGCGACAAATTAATCAAAGGTATGAATTTGCTATAAAGACTAAACATGTTAATGAAATCTCCCTTTAAGACAGTTCCGTCAACGTTCGTCTAAATTCCTGAATGTTTTTTTGTTTTGGTTTAATACATTTATTCAAACAAGTTCCATATCGATCATTGCCGTCTGATTTGAAGGTGGTTATACGAATTACATATAAAAGAAAGGAACTAACTAATCATGAATAAGCCAAAAGTATAGAATAAAATAAGAAACTAAAATTGGTTAAAACCTCTAGCAGGCAGGTGCTACTATACAAAGCAAGAGAAACGTTGTTCTCATCGCAAACCTACAAAACTCCACCCTACGGTCACTATATTTCCGGTTATTGATCTCACGGAAACGAACGTAAAATGAGACAGGGTGTGCAATGCTTTTGGAGTTTGAAGGTTTTGTGATCGTGTACAACGTCTAGTTTACCGTTCATTGTGCAGCGTTTGTTGCTCTCAGTTTCAACACACAATTATTTATCTTGAATCATCGTAGCAGACGATCATATCATCGTCCTCTTCCTCGGGTATTTCGCAAAAAGCGCTCACCAGCTGTTGGAAGGGTGGATGATGGTCAAGTTCACTCTGCATGGCAAAGTCACTTAGGGCTTTCCATGGGGGCTGGTATGCTTGCACCTCCACAGCGTTCGCTGTCATTGGGCTCTCATGGCGAACTGGGCTCGATGCTACCATAGGAACGCCCTGCATTGGTCCGTGTAATCGACCGCCGTTCTGAAGGTAGACAATTGGTTACAATGTTATAGAATAATTCAATTCTAGTAATATTCACAATACAATACAATCCTATCAAATTATTAAGTAAATAGTTGATAACACTCTGCCTGTAAACCTTTTATCAAGACATACGAAGTTCATTTCGGATATATGATAGAGCGACTTATCCAGTTTGACGATGAAGACAGTATCGACATGCTTATAGAAGTCAAGTGCGTTTCATCTGACCATGATTTTCTACTATGTAACCGAGTGTTTAGCAAAACATGTCACCGATCTGTACACATGCTTAATAAGAGAACAAGTTGCGTAGGGTTTCTATATATTTACTCTAATCATTTAGAGCATCAGAGGGTTAGATATTTGATTAAACTTCCGGCAAAAATGTACATGTACGTGAAAATTCGCATGGTCGATAAAATAAACCGCAATCAATGAGACTTCTGCAACAGAACTTGAATTAGGATGAATTGTAGATGTTATCTCCAATAACACACAGTACTAGGGTTAGTTAACAACTCCAAGACAAACAACCGTGTAATACCAAACTGACTCCGCTCATAACATTTTTATGAAAACAGAGCCGCTTTATCACGTGCGATATATGTAAGAGATAAGGCTGCGGATTGCACGAGGATCACGGGGCCCAGAGTTATGTGAGGCAGAGTAAAGCCAGAACCCTACAGATCAGCATGGCGCCTCGTACAAACCGTCAACAGTTATGATTTATGTATCTATCACCGTGACGCCGAGATTTATCGCTTTACCCCACCCACCCCAGTTGAAGTTTTTTTCTGCTTACGTATAACGCGCAATAGATTAACAGAAAAAGAAATTAAAGAACTAGAGAGTTTAAGAATTAAAGAAAGCGCATGCATTTCTCAGCGAATTAATATTTAGAATATCTAGCTGCAGGACATAATTAACTAACATGCTTGAAATAAAAACCACGGACAATGTAGACATAGTATAGATCTCTGATTTTGATATTTGTTTTACATATAAGTAAATGTAGATGTAATAGTATGCTATCAGAAGACGCAATGACCTATGTGATACAACAGCCAATGCTGGGTAACACAACGCTCATTGTCAACGCTTCATTCGAAACTAATCGATACATGTAACGTGTTTTGTCTTTCTAGCAAAACAACAAAACAACCCGAAGTCAGTCATCCAGACAGTCATTATATTTTGTCGCTCATGCTATTTTTTGTAATCCGTGTGGTATCGCTTCTAATCTTAGTGTCATTGTTTTCTTCAACTAAATCGTGTCACTAAGTGTTTTTATACCCAATACCGTCTATGTTTGCATTAGGTTACATGTTCATTAGAGTTTAGCTACACATCGAAACCATGCTCCTAGTACCATTTCCTAACAAATTCATATTTAGATACGCAATAAGTTTATGAAATATTTATTTATGTTAAGATGCTGTAACAAGAAAGAGAAATGGACAAACTATAAGGAATATTAAAAACCCGACCATACAGAACAAAAACAAAACAATCAAAAACAATCGACAGTAATAAAAATATACCTATCATTACTTTTTGACAGAAAACATTGAAGTGTGTATACATGTACTGATTCTGGCAGTAAAGATATCGCTATGTCCATAATTACTGCAATATATATATATACCAGAAAACAATTGACCATGCGACCCGGTTCCCAGGTTTTTCGAACACATAACTTATAAACGTGTTATATTCTCACACACAACTACCAACTAGTACATTTACATATATTTTTGTTTCGTTTCACAGTCCTATCTCCTACCAGACACCCACCACCCAAACCGATATTGGACATTTGGAATACCGCCTATAATTTGTTTCTCTTATGACGAGATATGAGTTCTTGCATTGAAGATAAGATACGCGTTACACCGATTGTTGTCTATAATATCCTAGGAGCCTGGAAGGTATAAAAATGCCCATCATACTAACAAAAAACTGTAGCCGTGTAAATTCTGACATTTTAATCATCGTTCAAGATTACTTTAATTATTTTTCACCATGTCTTCTAGAAGTGAAAAACGCATGGTTCTCCACAGGGTATAAATGTCTGGTCGGCCATATATCATTTTTGACGGCGTCTACTAGACCGGAAGTGGACCCTTAAAACAACGCACTTTTATACTCAGACCAGGGGCTGTCAAAATTTTGTTGAAAACGTACGACATATGTGTGCTCAAATTAATTTTATTGACACATTTCAAGAATTAAGTTTAGATTTGAAAGCAACAGTTTGTAGTTTTCGAATGCATGTTACACGTATAGAAATACATTGTACTTCATTGTAATGTTTCTTCTAGATATGCATACACAACATGAAACTAGTGTTGCTAAATAGCTTTTCTTTTGGGCCTAGCCTCCATCACCCATACTCTCTTCCTACTACCCTAGACAAACTCTGACAAACTCTCTGACAGACTATGATAAACCTAAAGTCGACATATTGGCTGCTGACATTTGAGACTGTGTCCACAGAGAGCCATTCACTGGTCATGTACACCACTAGCCGATTAGTCATATTTGCTATCCCTGTTTTTACTTTTCTATACAAAGCCAGGACTGCAGAAAACCAGAAAGAGGCATCCTATTGTTGCTCGGGTTACAGGAGTCGGGCGACAAGCAGATACCGATCTATGAAACTCCGAGACCCCCAGCTTTTACCCTCCATCCTCTCACTGTCTCGTACGCCACACTCCTCAGGTTGCCAGAAAAAAACGATTACATTATCCGATTGAAACCAAGAACATCAAAAGGCCGAGCAGCGTAACTATCTGATCATCGAACTGGTCGTGAATCGATCCAATACAATCACAGAGTTCATCGCAGTCATGCTTTATTGTTATTTGAAAGAAAGGAAGTTCATTAACAAAATTTGTGAAAACACAGTTTAAAATGCGGGTAATTTTGTATTAAAGAATGTTACAATGTTTTTATATGAAACTGCTATCTGCTGACAAATTCAAACGATGTTTTCTTAAACTTTTTATGAATTTTAACATTTTACAAAGTGCCGACTGCTTTGTACATTTCTTTAATTAACCGTAATGACTTTGACGTCGCCGTCTAAATCGCTTTCTTTATCATCGTTGTCGTCATCATCTCTAGCTATAGGTCTAACATAACCATATATCGCACATAGTTTTCCGTTTTCCTCCTCGATCATAAGATAAACAATCATTAAAAATCTTATATATTTTATGGCCATAATTTCCCCCCAATAATGAGTTATTTTACAGATTTTATTGACACCGAAATAGATTTTGACATCTTTATTTCTGTCATTTCATAAGTTAAATGGGCTGACCAAATCTTAAACACCCAGCCGAAAAGATTTACCATCTATTAAATACAGAGATACAAATGTTGCTAAAGCTTGCGTGAACGTAGATTTTATATTATACATGGCTGTCAATAGATCGTTTCGTCACATCTTATGGAATAACTCGTTATATGTAATAGAATGAAGGTTGTAACAGAAAAGAAAGTACTGAAAATAACCTGGGTGCTGAAATTGTAATGTTATATTAAATGTTAAGATACGTTTGTGTTATATCAATCAGATACTAGTGCTAAAGTAACATAGATCCATGCTGTAGAAGGAGCTTTAGGTCGTGGTTCGCAGCGAATAATCGTTTAAGAGAAAACAAATCGGTTCCAACATTGTATTTCAAAACATAATCTCGTTCAATAGTTAACAAATCGGCATGTTGAATACTTGATGGAATTATGGTATTAAGTACTGGACGTTTTCTGATGTTCTCGCTCCAGGGAAAGGCTCAGACATTTAATAGCTTGTTTGATTGTGAAAAAAATGACATAGAATCGGATTGCCAGCAGATTTACTGGCCGACTCTCTAGTGTGAACAGAGGATCCTCTCATGTGTGAAACCATGTCTTTTAGCTAGATATCCGATCCAGTCAATAATAGCGACATTACCCAGCAGTAAGATCAAGTCTAAATCGAAGGGAATTGAGATGAAGCTTAAACCGTCGATCAACCAAAGACACATTAAGCGATCAGGCAGAAAAACAAGCGTTGAATTCTCACAAGCCATAATCCAATTTAAACGAGTTCGCTTTTCAAGTAATTGGAACGATATTGGCAATCAATTTTAACAACCTGATGCATTGTCAGAGCATAGTTGTGTCGACTAGAGAATGTCCGACTGGCTGGGTTGAGTTCAAAGCTGCATGGTTGTGTTGCCGGGCAGATAACTCGCGCCTATGACCGGGCTACAGACGCTTGAACGGAGGCGCGTGTCCGTGTCGTTAGGAAGACAGCGCATGGGCGGAGGTGGCCGTGATAACTAATGAACGAGAAGCGTGCTGGGGTCATGAGTCCCTCAACTTTGTAAACAGTACAAGAATGCGCCGTTTCTGATTTCGCCATCGTCACACATTCAATTGTGACCTTTACATCACGAATGTTATACTTAAAAGGTGAAGTTCTACCCTGCATGGTTGCAATGCAAATATGACAATACATAGTGCAAAGTTGAAAATAAGGACAAGGTCAGTGTACTTTTGGATCGGACGCTTGTGTTTAACACTGCTTATTGTGTCTAGAAGCAAGGTAATAACTTATATTAAAGAATATGTTAAATGTAGTTGACAATAATGTGAGAGGACAAAAATACCGTAGTGTTTACATTCTTATCACAGTATGTTCAGACAATGTGAAGCTATGCAGTCAACCTAGAAGATAATGCAATATCAGTATATGAATGACATTGAATTTTGAATGAAAAAGTAAATGTTCAAAATTGGGGCATAATGAACTATTTTTAAAAGAATAAAAAACAAACAAGGTGATACCGTCATACTGTTGAGTTTCAGTGTCAACCTATTCCCCTCACCAAAAAAAACTAACGATACTAAAACGAGATCATCTTTATAATCCCGCGAAATTTGCATTCCATTCTTAAGGGTAGAACGGATGCTATATAAACAAAAAATCAATAATCTGTGTCGTAAAATCGTAAATATGTTCGTAGTATTTTGATCGCCAAGATAGTACCGCTCGGTGAAGGAGGGTAGGACGATGTACAGCTTCCTTTCTACAAACCATTACCCCACCATTCGCCACATTGCCAACTATTCTCTCCCATTTTATAGTATTTTATCATAATGTGATGGATTTTAATAACATTTAATACACTTCATGCGTATAAATCAGGTAATCTAAATAGTTCATTCCTTGATACACGACTGGATAAATTCCGTGACAGCAGACGACCTAACGTTTTCCCCGCGTGTTAAGGTTCTTTAACTGGCTCTGCACATAGTATAATTCCTATTTAAGTTTTAATCTCATTCTAATATCTGAAAGCATGTTAACCCTTTATTAGGAGTATTTGACGATTTCCTAGTCGCTCTTTTGTACTTTATTTCAGTTTCGGATGGGTTCGGTTCATTGCGGTACCTACGAGCAGGTGCAAACTTAGTTATAAATCCTTTTATCTGAATGCATTAGGTACATTTTACAATCATCATATGTTGAACTTTACACAAAAATAATCAATAACAGCGAATAATAACAACAACAGCAGCAATGAATCAAAGCTCTATTGGACCGCATAAAAACACAGGTTCACCTTGGATGTTTGTTTTAAGATCTAAAAATATACCGGAAACGCACCAATACCAGTTGTGACAATGCTAACAGGTGGATAACTAGTTGAGCACGTGAGTGTAGATACTCAGTAGATCTAGACTGTATTAGTAATTGTAATCCTCACCCATAATACTATCATTGAAGTACATGGACATGAAGAGCTACAAAAGTATAGAACTTTGTTTGCAGAAGAGAGAACTAGCTGTCTAACGTTATATCCTAGAGGGACAAGCATGTCATAAACATCTGCCACTGCTTGGCGTCAAGTGACCGCTACAATACACACAAGAGCCACTTCACGCGCGTAACTCTCGTAAGAGGGCGTCATGCATCGAACGCCGAGTGCTTTTCAAAAGATAGGAAAGCGGCCTTTGTAGCTAGAGTTCCCAGCGCTTTTTACCGATGCCAAACATGGACTGTCCAGAAGAAATCAAGAACAAAAACACTGCGGAAGAATTTAAACAGAAACAAATGTAATGGTCTTAGTTAATTAGCTGTTGCGAGTACTGGAAGTCGTGTAACACAAAAAATGTCCAATGATTACACGTACACAAATTCCATAATAATAACAACCAACTGGGGTGAATAACGTTCAGTTACAGTTTAATTAAAGCTCGCTTTTAAACGAAACAATGACTACTTGCAGAAAACAATGACTACTTGCAGAAAACAATGACTACTTGCAGAAAACAATGACTACTTGCAGAAAATAATGACTACTTGCAGAAAACAATGACTACTTGCAGAAAACAATGACTACTTGCAGAAAACAATGACTACTTGCATAACAACAACGACTACTTGCAGAAAACAATGACTACTTGCAGAAATTAATCCGTATTGTTCTAACAAGTCTCTCTTTGTTTCTAAATATTAATTTTCTGAAACTTATTTTCTTCGCCGGCTTTAGTAGCATTTTTGTTTGTTATTTAAAGGTGCAGTTTTGTTGTATATTAAAATCTTAAAGACTATTAATTTACAATAATTGTCGGTGTGAACTGATAGCGTTGCAGTAAAGTTTTACATCGTCCGATTTACAGACGTGTGCTGCGTCTCTAAATACAGTGACTTCTGATGAAAAACATGTCGTCGAATTATAAAAGTCTCGCTTGTTAAATGAATCAAGCTACAAAACAATACAAGACGGCGTGAAATCTAGGGTACCACTAGCCGTATCTTGGGTTTTATTAGATACTTGTGTAAATTTCATTGTATTAAAGTGCTTTGTCAATTATAGAATGGAAATATAATACAAATGTAACTGCGCATGCTGATTACTTGTTTAATATATGATAAATCTGCGGCGCACGTGGAAACAATACTGACGACATATAATATGTACTTTGTAGGACCATGAACAAATCTTGTTTTATTTCGAGACTGGTTTTGGCAATAGCGTAAATGAAATAATTGAACCCACGTGTCATTTGCGATTAAAGCTTTGTTAAAGAATTGACTAAACGTGTCTAATTATTCTCCGAACACTTAACTTATGATGCTAATTGATAACTCAGTTTTAAATCACATCATATTGTGTTCACAACCAGCCCCTTTTGGGAGTTAATCGTTACCTTGATAAACACAATAAATACAACTAATGATCGTTCATAATATTTTTTTCAAACACGTCTTTGACTGCTGTTTTGACTGCACACAAACTGTAAACATGTTAATTATTTTGTTCACAACGTTCCAATGAAGTTTATTTCAGCCTTTAGAGCATTTTATTTAAACGTTTGAACATGTGTATTACTATAAATTAGTCGAATGTTGGAGTTAACCTTAACATGTTGTGAATAGGTTTGACACAAGACACCTAGAATGCAGACCTCTTTGTCGTGCCCCTTACATTGTTGAGCACAGTTGTGTTGGTAAAGAGAATGTGTCGCCAACCATTCAAACACACTGTTTATTTTATTGGTTCGAACAAAAAGCAGCACAACCCCACAGCAACCAAACAATAATAACCTTTTGTTAATATCTGATTATTAATTATTAAAATTTACTACTCCTACGTCCCCTAAGTCCCCTTCCCCTCCCCCCAGGACCACACAAAGCTAACGGTAAGTATATAGACTCTTTATCAAACAACAATGTATTCCCTCCCTACGAATCATAACAACAATAACAATACTCCTGGCAACACTTTAATGCTTGAAAAGTTAATTGACAATTACATAGAAACGTGTCCGAGGAAGTCCGAATAACAACGCTCGTTACAGAGAAAGTGACATCGTTAACAAAAGTCACACACTCTTAAACTATTGTATAAGTCGAGACATTATTGACTTACCTAAATAAAGACGGAGTTGACTTGCGTTTATTGGTAAACATTCGAATATTGCATTTAGTTGGCTAATAGTTTAATTTAGTTAAAATCTATATAACACCGCCAATGAGCACGTACCGCCCTTGAACGCGAATGTCGAGAATTTATTTCAAAAAACGTGTTTTGTCTTGATTTTCTAAATGTTGTTAATTACTGATTAGGTAAGTGTGCCAATATATCTGCGCTTCGGACAAATAAATAAAACGGACTATTAACTTGGATTGATTAAGCTACTCTAACTTTCTTCTTTGTTGGAGTCACGTGTGCACGACAATCGAACATGTTGAAGTGTAACTACATGAATCTGCTCAATGTTTAGTCATACTTTTTGAAAGTCGATAAAGTTTCAAACAATTATTTAAATACATTCTAAAATGAAAGTTATAATATTATCAAAAGTACGCATATTTATAGTTAAAGACGTGATGTTCGCAAGATATAACAAGCAATATGACCTATGTATAAATGTCCTCGATTCTGACAGAAATAAATCAAAATAAAGTTTGTATTGCTGTGTAGTTATGTTTTTGTTTATGGACAACCGTTTCAATGTGTGATTAACTATGACACTGTGAAAACTTTAAATATGTTCACATAACACATCACATTATCCCACATTATTGTTATCTAAACTGTCAATTTATTGAAACTGGGAAGACCATGACGGATTATAAATACAGTGGAGCACCTATTTGAGCATTGTGATGTATTCAAGGTTCCAGCTCTTGTCCAATCACAACACAGATTAAACACTTTGTATAGGCCTCAACAACAAACAAACATTCACTAAACTCACTCTAGATCACCCGGAACCACTCGATTGAAGTTTAATCATAAGATACTCGGATATATTTATACCACTAGTTTCCACAAGTGACTGAGTTCATTTAATCTAGTTCACACAACAAGCCCATCAATACCACCATTGCAGTATTGTTGTCTAGGCTTCTTTTATTGTTTTGTCTTTAGGAATGTTCACAGCATCAGAGTTTTATTTCATTTTTTACTATTGATATTGAAAAAGGATCTTCAGGTTTTCTGTTAATTATACTATTATAGTTATACTTGTTCAATGACCAGAGATTATAATTAGCTTATGTCTATGACCTATTGGGTTAATATAATGTCTCTTGCACGCAGCGTATTGCCTTAATTTCCGGCCGGCCAGTGTGATGTTCACCATCCTTACACACGCCATGGAGAAGGAAATGAATTGCCCAGTCGTGAGTTCCCTCCCTCCCCTTATTTGCCCGTATTGTGGCTTTACAAAAAGCAACGTACATCAGTTCCGTGCTTGGGTCGCAACTAGTGCCTCCGAGCCGCACAATAGGTGGGCCCCGTCGCTTTATTAATGCTAACAAGAAATCTGCGTGCTGTATTTATACTATTGCTGGAACATTATTAACTTCGTAACTGTCTACTCTTGTTAGGATTTCCCGGATTAAAGCCAAGAGTTACTTGCACGAAGGAGTCATGAGTAGACAAAAGTAGACTTTATGACTGCCCGAAAAAAAGGCACACGGTTTTGTTTGTATTAACTATTCCGCGTACAGTTAAACAACTTTACCTACGTGACTTTATGCGCACGAACATAGGCTTTTCCTGTTATGAACATTGCAAGAAATCACACAACCATCCACTGTTGCTACTACAACTATCTATTTTATGAATGGTTGTTTCAGATGCGACAAGTGCATTCATGTGTATGTAAACAACAAATGATCCGACACTAATCTACTGACTTACTTATGTGAAGTTGTTATCCTTTTTATAGCAATATTATACGGTTCTGCAACATTAACTGCATTATATATAGCCAATGCATTATTTCAATTTTATTCTCTAAAACTGATGTGAATACTTTGAAGAGTTTAACTGCCTCTAACAGACCAAGTTTATACCCGTGTCTAGTTGTGCCTTTTGTATGATCGAAGTCACGATTATAACGGCATTGTTGATTTTATAAGGTCACCGTATAAGCTGACGACAATCTACAATGGTTTGTGGCCACAGGGGACTTACATAAACCAAACCGTAAACTTCCTTTTGTCAACACTGATGTGTAACACCAAATCCTATTCAATGAAAATGAGATGTACAAATTTAATTATGTCAGAATAAACATGGTTATGGCTCTCTTATTTTCTTTTTACGCGATTTTAATGAAGCGAGAAATAAAGCTTCTGTACAGGGGTTTTGTTAACAGTTTTTAAAAAGGCTCGCGGTTTTTGATAGTTTGTGTGCGTTTTGAACTTCATACACAGTGGATTTTAGAGGCATCATTGCTTAGCCGGCAACCACATAGTTTTTGACCAATCTGAGACAGCAATGCGTTGATCATTATTACTAAGCACACTGACTTCTTTTAGGTATAAATTGATGAAAATAACGTTAATAACGCCAACAAAGTGTGTAT
>ENA-OREC01000213-OREC01000213.1-marine-metagenome-genome-assembly--contig:-NODE-213-length-18843-cov-13.788767_pt1 | contig 18843 bp, 13 predicted proteins | sample MGYA00248626_ERZ508543 | MGnify/ENA primary metagenome ERZ508543 (study PRJEB26211, sample SAMN05518279) | marine metagenome | isolation source: Puget Sound, Washington, USA | host: Bankia setacea...
TAATGCAATTTCTTGGTGATCCTCAGAGAATCGGCACCTTGGTTAACATTGATCTTAATTTCCGGTTGCAATCCTCTTGGCTCTATTCCTTTAACCATAGAGCGCCCAATAATAAGTTTATTTGATCTTTCTCGTTGGTTTGACGTGTTCCTGGTTTTCTTTAATCTTCAGTTGATCATTGATGATTCTTTATCAAATCCTGGATAGATTGTAACCCCTTCAGGGCAAGGTCCATGGTATTCTTCAGTGTGCATTTGGCCAGATTTTTCCATTAGATACTCTAGGTTATTTTGAGTTTTTGAGTGATCAAGAGAAATTCTTTTCTTGATTGAAGTTATCTTGATATGTAGTTTTGATTGGTCAGAAATTATTTTGAGCATAAAGTTGTCTAGGGAAGATTTTGTTTCCATCATCAGTTTAAATAGTGTATTACATGTATTATCTACCATTATTGAATTGTCCTCCGTTTGACATGAATTGTCTATTTTTGTGCATGTCTTTGATTCTATTTACTCTTTCATCTGTTTCCATATTATCTGTAACAGTACTGCTCGAAACAGTATGTGGAAACTGAACCCTTTCTGGTAATATATCAGCTGGTATTTTGAGACTTGCTACTGGTTGTTTAATACATGTAATAATAATAATAACAACAATGTTAATTAATATTTGTTTTAACTACAACAAAAATATGTTTTCTTATATTGATTAGCACGATGTTTAAATATGATGACCAGGATAATACAAACATGATGTTGTTTGATGAGTTGTACTTATTGCTATGGTGGTGGTGTTGTTTTTTCAGTATGTGATAGATATTTCTAACAGACTACAAGTAGCAGCAAGTTGTATACAGCTGTTGACAGTTCTTAGTTCAGACTCTCTAAAGAAAGTTCCAGTCTTACTCATCTTCAATAAAATGTAAGTACATGTACATGAAAACTGTCCATCGTTGTCCAGAGAAAGTAGTTTTACTACATAATACCTGAACAAAACTTGACTGCATGTATATATGATCTGATGTTCTGAAGTGGTTGCTATGTATCTGGTAAAGAGTAGCAGTTTAAATCAAGCATTAGTCAATGATTGATCACTTGGTTTGAATGAAAGATTGATCACAGAAGTTTGTTGATTCTGGTATTTTCTTCATAGAACTTCAGTCCTTATTATACATCAGTAATACATATAGCAACAAAAGCATTTGTAAATGTTTAACATATTATATGTCAGGAGTGTAAGTGCTTGGTTTTTCAAAAGTTGTTAAACAATAGTGCACATTTTGTTAATCTTCAAGATCTCTGATTCATACAGATTAGTTTTAAATTCAGAAATGAAATATGGTTACTGTTGTATATTGGCTCATTAACAACGGTTTGGAGTTCTGATGTGTAGGAATTAACCACGCAGGCCGTAGGCCTAAGTGGTTAATTCCTACGCACCTTAACTCCAAACCGTTGTTAATGAGCCGATATATATGACGTTATTTCATTTTGATTCTAACATGATAAATAACGAATTAAAAGGGTAAAACCGTTTGTTGATCATTTAGCGCATGCAGATGTCTGGTTTATTTCCGCTGAATTAAAACAGCCAGAAACACTGACCTATAATTATATTGTATATCGGCTTATCAACAACGGTGTTTTTGTTCATTGTCTATATAGACAAAACACAGATCATGTTAGAATCAGTGTTTAATGTTTTCCAATCCTAAAGTATTTCTAAAAAACCCGAAACATCTCTTGTGGAAAATATGTGATAAATATTCCAATTTGTGATTATTGCTTGATTTTTCCAGGGACATGCCAGACAAAATGACACAAAGTGAAATAGAGAGTTTGTTTAGACTCAGTGATATATGTAAAACTTGTGAACGCCCTGTCAGTACAGTGGAAGTCAGTGCAAACAGTGGACAGGGCCTAGGGGAGATAATCAAATGGATGGACCAGAATGCTCTAGGGAAGGGATGAAACTCCAGAGTTAGCTAGACAATAGGACAAATAGTAGTTGCCTTTTGAAACTACACAATTCCAAAAGTGCCAAATATAAGCAAGATTGAGTGCTAGTACATAGAAATGAAGAGTATGTGGCAAGGGAGACAACTTATTCAACATGCATCAACATCTGTATCCAGAGTTGTCATTCCTATTCAATACACATTAACTTGGGTTTATTAAAACTGAATCCCAATTTGATGTTGAAAAAGTCTTATCACCAGTATAAACCAACTTTCACATGAATGGGTCTTGTAAATGATGGAGGCAGGAGGGATTGTTTAGCAAAATATCTCACTCACTGTACTGTTTACTGATATAAAAGGATGAGGCGAACATGTAATTTGTCTAAAAGTGGAAGCTGATAAAGGTACATTTAAAGAATAACAAAAAGGTTGTGCAGAATTCATTATTGTGTACACTAGGGACTTAAAGGGGTTCCAGCCATTATGAGAAATTAAAAGTACTACTTTCAGGTTGTTAACAGAGTTATCTGTGTTTGAAAAGGAATGTCAACTCTATGTTATGAATCTTATCTATGTCCAATAACTTCCCCTTAATGTCATTGTTTATGTAGAGGTGATGGAAAAAAAACACCCCACTTGCCATTTTGTACGAGACAGACAATACCACACTCATCATTTTTAACAAGTGAATCCATAAATTTGAAAAAAACTGTTGTGTTAGAACTCCTTTATTACTCCATATGTTTAATTGATTTACAATTTGTCTTAATTAATAGTTGTTATACCTCCAATTATTTTAATTGTTTTCAAGTTTAACTTTAGTTTTTTTCCAACTATACCAAAAATGAGGAGTGGGGTTTAGTCTTGGTTTCATTTTGTGCTACACTGTTATAGAAATGTATAGACAGTGAGGCAAGAAGTGTTTCTTTGCCAAAAATACAAGTATTTTCTTTGAAAATATTATTTAGAATGCAAATCTTCTTTGCGGATTGCTGTGAGTTCCTTTCCTTGTTGCAAAATACATGTCGTAAGTTACATAAACTGTTAGACTGTCGGTATTTAAAACCCATGTAGCGGTATATGTAAATGTTCAGTTTCAATAACAGAAGCCAAAGGCACAGGTTATTAATGTGTTCTTAGTTAGTCTAATTTATAGTATTACAGTTATGCAAGTCCATTGTGTTTTATTTCTAAGGAATGATATAACATGGTATGAAAGTCTGTGTGTTTCATTCCTGTGATTTTTAGGGCCTTATGTAAGATCTACTCATGTCTATTAAGCTCCCTTGTTAAATATCGTCGAAACAAACAAAAACAAAACAATCCCGGTGATGGGTCTACATATAGTAAAAGGTGAAATTCTGCACTTTATAGGTTTAACCTGTAAACATATTAGTATTGTTTTATGGCAATGAATATGTACATTTTCAGTAAATGTTTACACAGTCTGTAAAGTAATGACTTCATTAATATTGTTTATTTTCAAACGCATTGTTTATTGATCCCAACCAGTTAATTAGACCCCCTGCAAACAAAGGGTTTTTGTTTTGTGGGGGGATCGTGGTATATAGGAACATGTATATTGGAATCACCCTGTCTGTCCATATGTCTTGTAAGCACAACTATTTTTTTATTGGATGAATCAATAATAAAAAGCTTAAATAGTTGCAGTCTACAACCTGAGGATGTACATAAAGGAGTACATTGTATAATCCTGGTCCAAACTATTTCAAGGGAGATAATTAGTAGTGTGGGACAGGGGGAGTTCTTTTTTGATTTGTGATCACAGTTCTTGTTTAATTTGGTCAGCACTATTCGGTAAATATCTTCATTGCTGCTGCTGTAATATATTTAGCTTCGAGGTGAGAGAGAATTATATCACTGAGATTTTCAATTGAGAAACAGAACTTATTACAAGGCAACTTATCACTCATTAAATTGTTCTGTATTCAGTTACCATTGTTAAGTACCGTTATCTGTTACTCCAAGGTAAGTTCATGCAGAACATATTTGACAAGTTTAATCACAACAACACAATTATTTTTTTTCTTTGCTTTTAAAATTAAGTTTCATTATGAAATTTTAGACTGACAACCTTATATTTTACCCATTTTATTGTATGGAAATCAGACAGCACTTTAGGTAACTTCCCAATTTGCCTAATCCGATTTTGGCTACATTTTTTTGTCCTATTGCTTCAACACCCTTATTCTTATTTTGTCTACTTTTCCTAAATGAATATACATAGCTTTATTTCTAGGGAGATTCTTACATTGACCATCCTTATAGTTGTTTTGCCTCAACTACAACTAGTTATCTTTCACACCGTTTTGAAAACAGTGGTGTGAAAAAGATGTCTGTCTTATTGAACAATCATGTTATGGGCTTTCCGTTGTCACCTTAATCTAAGTGTAGACGAAATGGCAGCGGTGTGTAAACTGTGTATTGACTAAAATGTGACAAAAGTGCTTAAAGCATAGACGAAATGTGATTAAACGAAATGGGAATAGACGAAATTTGATTGGACAAAATGGGAATAGATGAAATGTGATTAGACGAAATGGGAATAAACCTTTATGTACTGTTAGACCCATTATGTAACAAGAGCCTGTTTTTGAGTTACTATTACACACATTGTTAGGTTTCTCTGGCACACAATTGTTAAAGCGAGAATATACACATTTTAAAACATGTAAACTTAAGTGAAGAAGATCCAATCATATAGTTATGTTTGTAGAATGTGTTACAAAGTTGCACAGATTTGTTTATTGTGATGTAAACTACCAGAAATAGATGAGTGATAGTGATATTGTTTCTAGTCTTCTTGTTATACATATAACTTTAAAGGCATTGTTAGACCATTATGTTTGACTTGTATACTATTACTGTTTTAACCTGACAGCTAGTGGGATAGAAGCTATGGTATCAAGTTACAACACCGTACAGTGGTGGATATGGCATACATCCTACTGATTCTAGATTCTTTGTCCCAAATATTCAGTTACTATATATATTACTATATGTTATACATGTACCAGGTATGTGATATATAATATTACTCAAGAAATTTAAACATCGAAAATATGGAAAGTGGGAAATCACATTGAGAACAAGCACTTTTTTTATGGTCTTATTGAAATCATTCTGAGTTTAGAATTGTTGTGTTTAGGATAAACCTGTTAGATATTTGACCATGCAATGTTTTGCTAAATTGTGTCTCTTTTATTCAATTCTCTGGAATTATCTTGACAGTTTTCTGAGCCACTTTGCTTCTCCCTTTTTCCAGTATACCTAGGTGATTTGTCAGGAGAATTCACCTGGCATTCACCCCTGGTAATCATGTGTGTTGTAGTTCATCATATGCCAGTTTTGCTGTGTTGTTAGCGCACAAGTGTGTCCAAAGACTGATCATTTACCAGTGTGATTATACTATGTTATATATTTTACAGATTTTTTTTACTGGATGTGACAAAATATACACTATTTATACATGTACACTTGAGATTAAAATGTTAACATTTACTAGTTGTTGTTTTCATTGACTGTTGATTGTGGAAGCCCCGGTAAAAGTTGGAGATTTTATTGGAGGACAATAATTAAATGCTAGAGTACTTCACACCTTGTATATATATATGTGGTATTTTCATTCATCAGAAAAAATCAATGTCTCAATGAAAGTATGACTTGGAAATATCATTCATTCACTCAGTGTCATCAACATAAAACACTTCAGTATGTATAGTGTTTGAGTTCTAGACTATATTACAAATAATTTTCAATATGAATTAAAATGCCATTATAAGGATTTTATCAGGGACCTATAAACCATTTAGACTTAACAGGGAAAGAAGATAAGGAAATCAACTGGACACCGGTGATACAGTCTTATACATTTAGATATTTCCTGTATATTGTAAAAACCCTATGGCAGGTACAGCATGGGCAATAAAGATTATCTCAAGATTGATCATCAAGATAAATGTACAAAAAATGTCTTATTCACATGTCATTAAAACAACAATAACAGGAAGTCACTACAGGGAAAAAGGGGGGGGGGGGGCTGTTGGTCTGGAACTGTCAACTGATTAAAAGTGGGGCCCTCTATAAAAATGGATTAGGGAAACATAACATAATCAAGATGTTTATTTGACAGAATAAAACATAAAATAATCATTATCTAACAGTTAACCCACAATATATACACTACATGTTAATATAGATTGAATACATTTAATTAAGCAAAACTGTAACAAAAATGCACATGTTAAACATTTCTTACTCTTAATACCTAAATGCCATGATAAATAGACCAGTTCTAATTTAAAGTTGTTCAATATTCTTTGATACAGATGGCTAATAACTCGAAGTCTAGGATAGTATTTTTGAATAGGTTTTTAAATGAAAATATACGGCAGTCCGCACATATAGATTTAGAGTGAGAGTCAGAAACATACGGTAGATATTAAATAATTTAGTAAAGATACGGGGATGTATGCTTGGTACTGAGATCCTTTAACGTTAGATGAAAACGGTGCTTGAAACCAAACAATAAAATAGATATGTCGTCTACATTCTCTTTCAACTGTAACAGTTTAAACAAAAACGGCTTTAAAATCATTTCGACCACGAAGACAAACTTGCAAAATTGTGGTCGGTCATTCAACCCGTAAATCATGATATAAAAATCAAGGTTAAATAACTTACTTTATATTTATAATTGCTCTGTAAAAGTAAATGGAAATCGAGGTTATTGATAATTGTTTTAAACTAATTGGATTCGTGAGAGCTATCGATCTCTACGAGACCAAGATAACACATGCTATAAGTGATAAAACTGACTATTTGTCACAACTTTTGTGACATGTATACTCTATCAAAGCCTACAGAAATGTGTTCACACTTTTTCATGCCTGGGGCCATATTTCGCTTATAATTACATAATATTACTCTATCACTGAGAACATTTCAAATAACCCGCTTATCACATGCCTAACTGTTGATTGTTTGTATCTATTTATAAACGTTATTGCCATTGGACGATCATTTTGTAAAACTCTATTTCATTGGGTTAAAAGATCACGTGACGATTTCTGACTAGTGGATATTTTTGGCGCTCGATAATTTATGCACAGTTTACGCGTCAGTGTTAGAGAAGAAAGGAAGTCTACGCTTAGCCAATAATCATGGTAAGAATCGTCGAAGTTTTTCGATTTTTAAAACACATCCACTGGAATCTATGTATGTTTAGTGTAAATTAGATCTTCCTCTATCTTATGTCGATAATATTTTTGTAAAATATTCTCATTTCGAGCTTTATTTTGCATTTTCAGCCGGGAGGAAAAGCTGGAAAAGATTCAGGAAAGGCCAAGGCCAAAGCAGTGTCAAGGTCCGCAAGAGCTGGTTTACAAGTAAGTTTATGCATTATATGCTTGCATTTTGAAATCAATTATTGTTATTAATCTACATGTTTGCATTGCGTTTTAATGGCGATAGTAATGTTAAATCTACATGCACTGCAGAGTCTAGAATGTTTGCAGAGAGAACAAAGCGTTTGCGCGCGCTTGTTTAGATTCTTGCATCAGAGGCCGGTATCACGAACTACTATAGTATAAAACGTATGAGGATTGATTTGCACTAAAATTGTATTTGTAGAATTGATTTTGGTTCGTTGTTTTCAAATTCGTTCATACATTCTTGATTCAAGCCATTATTTTCACCAGAAATGGCGGGTAAAAATGACAGTTCAAATTTCTAGACAGCTGATTAGGTTTAGCATCATTTTAACCATGCAGTACTTTAGATGTATAGTGTCTTGCTTGAATTCGCAATACCAGGGTTTATGTTGAATTACTTTTTAGTGGAAATGGGTTATCAGGACTTGTTGAAATTGAAGAACGGCCGTTTTTGCAATGATGACCATAAACATCATTTACACTTTGTCATAGAAGACTGAGCTTTTAGTATACAAACACTCTTTCCTTTCAGTTCCCAGTTGGTCGTATTCACAGACATTTGAAGAACAGAACCACCAGTCATGGTCGAGTTGGAGCAACAGCAGCCGTCTACAGTGCAGCCATCCTTGAATACCTGACAGCTGAGGTAAGATATATGTTGACATTTGCTTTTTAGTTGTTTGATTGGTTGTAAGCCTGAATGTAATATCAATTTCTGATCAGACTGTGTGAATCTTCCTTATCTAAACACTACTCAGATTAGTGTGAAATTGGAAGGCAAGTGTCTGAAGGTTTCTTTTGGCAAACTGTTCAGAACAGTTAATTATCTAGTTAGACTGGAAATCTCACTTGCTGAAAAATTGACGAACGGACAAGTGGATTTTTTGAGGCCTGTCTCTTGTTATGTTATGAACTCATTCTTATTGGAAACTTATCTTCATACACATGTATAGCTGAATTTATGCCTTTGAAATAAAAAAGTTTCATATATCTATATGCAGGCCTGTCTATATGTATTAAGTCATGAAACAGTACCAGTGCTAACACTACCATTGTAATATCTTTCAGGTTCTTGAGTTGGCAGGTAACGCCAGTAAAGATCTCAAAGTAAAGAGAATCACACCACGTCATTTACAGTTGGCCATTCGTGGTGACGAAGAGTTGGACTCATTGATCAAAGCCACAATAGCTGGTGGTGGTATGTATATTCAGTCAACTTTACTAAACCAAAAGTACATGCATATCACATATTTTAACATTTGCAGGCAATTATGCTTTTGATAGTTTTCTTGTAATTATTTTTATGTAGATGTTTACCCAATTGCTTAACTTTGTCATATGTTATCTGTTTTGAGGCTTACATAAAATGATTTGTTATAATTATAGTTGATTCATTTTAAGGACTATTATGTATTGTTTTGACTAACCTTTGGTATTCTTTTCTTGCAGGTGTTATTCCTCACATCCACAAGTCTCTCATCGGCAAGAAGGGAACACAGAAACCATAGATTCCATCATTATATACTCTGTTTGCATATGTGTAAGAGCAAATGGACATTTAGATCATCTCTGTCAGCGTAGTCTTGTGTTGTCATCATGTAGTCTTATCATCATTCATTGTAACCTAAAGATTTTTAACCTGAATGTGTCTGTAAAGCATTTTAAACATCATTTCATCATCTCCATGTTTTTTTATCTTTAATAAAATTGGTTGTAAAACTTGCATTGTTTTTGTCATATTTATATTATAATAGTATACTGACCATCACAAATACAATCCGGTACAACTGTTACAACATAAGATTTGAATGATGTAGTGAAATTATTAGAACAGTTGTACTGATGAATTGTGATTCTCATTAATTTTCTTTTCAATACAGCAATCGTTTGGATAGCCTTAGTTGATCAAGCATATTACACGTATATCTTTGGAACAACAAAACAAATGGTAAACCACAGCTCATAACAACACAAACATTCATCGCCCACTTTATAGTGTACACCTTCATTCAAAACCAAAATAAATGACTTCTGTGTTCTCTACTTCCACGATTTTGGCAATGAAATCAGTCTCAGGTTGATGTTTGTCACGCATTTCAGTTAAAACAAAATTCACGAAAATAAATACTTTGTCTGGTCTAATTTTAGCCACTGGAAAAATAATCGTTACCAGGCGTCAATGTAAACAGTATGGCTTTGCTGTCTTCAAGTGAAAGTTGCTTGCCTCCAATAAGTGTCAACATTCAAAGAAATACGGTGATTCGGCCGTATATAAAAGCTAATATGGTGGTAACTGGTATCTTGTAGTTTTTTTGGTAAAACAGTAAACTGAAACTGTTGTAGAAACACCAGAGACAATCCAGGAATCAAACGTTATTTTGGGCTCGCATGCCGTGAACACCCCTAGAATAGTCTCACTTAAAAAGTTTGAGCCTTGACAGCTATGTATTCCTTCCAAAATGTTTCTAGTTGCGTGTGTCCTGGCATTCAACTTTGGATTATTTTTTTTAGATATGAATATACAGTTAACTTGATTAAATTTCACTTATCTGATTTGTAGATTGTGGTGAGTTAGTTACCATTCATAGACACCGCAGAAAAGGCAGTTTTGATAATTGAATGAATGCACAATTTGTGGCAAAGTGGGTAGTGTAATCATAGTCGTGTGTTTGAGCACTATTTTGCAAATAGCATGCATGCAGCACTGAGTTTCACACATGATGGGTACATTGTTACAATGCGCATCATACAACACATGTGGCAGCTTTTTCATTCGTAAAACATATTGGTGTCTTAAGTCATTGTTATAAATGGTTTTTACTTCAGACCTTTGATATTTAGCATTTGCTGGTTAATGGAATAATTTGTTGATGTAATTAAACTGTTTTTTTAATGCATAGATTCTGTATAATAAAACATGTATTTTCTGGCATTATGCATCTATATTCAATGATGTGACAGGTAAAAATTAGCCATGACAGGTTAAACATTATCAGAAGAAATTGTCCTGTGGTATGAAAATAGTTTACGCATAGACTGCTATACCCACTGGAAATCAAGCCAATGTTATGCTGTTTATGTTGTCTAAAGCTTTGTTATATTTTTATAACGGCACGCTTGATGACCATTGATTACCATTGGAAAGTACCAACAGTGCCAACAATGTTACACATTAAAACACAGATTTTTTTTATCTTTTCTGTGATCATTGCATAATAAACAATGTGAATGCATGAACAATTCCATATCTTTTAAATATAATTGAATCATACTTGTGCACGCTCCTGGAGTCAAATGCTCCTACTGCTGGCTAGTACATAAACATTGGGAAAGCCAAGTCACTGATAACAATAGTTGAAACAAAACCTCATACATTAATTCTTCAAATTTTAATGCGGTCACCAAATACACATTTTCAACATTAGCACAGTTATATGATTTTTGCAAACACTTTAGCTGGCTTGACTTGTCCATTGTCTTCTCTACCAGTAAGGATAACTACAAACAGTGAATTCTCTGGTAGTCCAATCATGATCTTCCAAAATTGTCGATCCAACTTCCACAAACATTTCTACAAAGAAAAAATAATATTAAATAATAATGTATATTTTAGAATTGTTATACTACACTTGATTGTTATGTATTTTTAAGATGCAGTTGTGTCTGCATACTTTGAGAATCAAGCTTGTATAGAATAGTTCAAGGGACATGTTATTGTATGAAGTAATTTACTATAAGAATAGAATACTACAATCAGTTAAAATAATTTGAAGGGTTTAAAACTTGATTAGATTAAAGGTTTGCATTTCGTGCCCTAAAAAAAACACACACAAAAAAAGAAACACAGTAACCTTTAGCTCCTCTTCATTGTTTGTATCACACTCCTTGTTACTCCCTAGAAAGTTTCTATAGCCATACAGATGTGTAAAACAGAAGTCACTATCACAACTCAATGTTTGTTTCACACTATCTTTGTCAGTCGCACATGTTATCACTTTCTGTCTACTTGGATACAATTGAACACTGTCCTCTTCATCTATGATTGATCCTGAACAGAGAATATTTTAAAGTGTTACAACAAAACATGACAGTATTTTTTATAGCTGATCAAAAAAGTTGCAAATCTCCATCAGAGAAAAATGTCATAACATGGTGGAGGTTCAAGATTACCAAAAATACCATAAACATAAACTACATTATTGTATAAACTTATTTGCAAACTAATAGACAACTAATATGAGTCTACATATAAATCTGGCAGTGAAATAACAATTCATGTTAAAACAAACTTTACCTGATTTGTTATGTACGCTGATCACATTGTTGAAATTGCGGATGAACTTGACTATATTTTGTTTAAAGAACAGTCTTTTTCTGCGAAGTTCTGGGGTCATTGATTTAGAGAGAATGGTCGTTGTATTTTCATTTTCTACATTGTTTTCCTTCTCAGACTCAACAGTAGTCGTTGTATTTTCATTTTCTACATTGTTTTCCTTCTCAGACTCAGCAGTAGTTGGTGTATTTTCATTGTTGTCAGTGTCATTTTCTACATTGTCTTCCACCTTTTCGATCTTAGGTTCTAATCCATGAAATAGCTGAATATCCACATTTGTGTCTCCAAAGTTCATCCCTGAAAAAATAACAATCATTTACAAAGCCTCTAGTAATCTGCTTTTACTCTCTTGGAAGACAGAAGCAAAAGGCACATTCCACTTGGATAGAGTACACATTTTCATAGTACAGACTGATGTTCTTACAAGAATCCTACATCATTTAACATTGTGTTGCAAATACTCAAATATTTAACTGAATTCAAAAGGAAACTGTTCAAATCTCTGAACAAGACTATAGCAGTATCTAAATGAAAATGATATATCATAAAGATTATTTTTTTGATGCACAATCATAAAAATATGTCTTTGTGACAGGAAAACCATTTGTACATACTGTTTCTAAGTTTGAGAAGGACTAGTTCCATGGTTGCTATGGCATCCTCCACTGAACTGTGCCCTCCTGGATTATCTTGGATATCCCGGCTGAAATACATGCACACACATAAGGCACTCAAATACATGGTAAATTATACCAACACTACAGTTCCATTTATAAAATGAAATATCTGAACCACTAGTTAAAGTAAAACATTACATTTAATTCATTATTTGCAAAAGAGATTAAGTGACAAGTTATCGATATCCAAGAGACAATTTCATGTACACATTAAACAATGAGAATAGTTTGAGAAAGAGTTAAAATAAAAACCTTAGAAATAGTGAAGTAAGCTTTCTCAAGCCTGTTTTCTGTCTGGTCCCAGTAAGGTTATATATTACACTTGTGTCTATCAAGTAAGGATGAAACATCTGAAAGAAACAAACTAAATCTGTTATGCTTATTCTAAATAGAGCTATCATTGAATGTGATGAATACTTACCAATACATTCTTCGCGTTTTGTCACAGGAACTTGGGTTTTTCTAAGAATATTAAAAAGGGGAAAACTCTTATCAAAGCTTTATGGAAAATATGTCATACATACCTACATCTCATGTTGAACAAGTTCAGATGAATGGTTTAAACTGTGGGAGGAGTGTGAAACAATTATAACAATCAACCAAACATGTGATGAGCATACCCCTCCCCCCCCTTCCCCATTTAATGGGTGAAAAAAGGGAGGTCAAAATTGCTTACAAAGATATCATAACACACAACTGAAACATACTTTCATACTATTAAGATCATTGCCAATAGATTGTCCACACAGAATGGCATCTGGTGGTAAGTGTGTTTGCAGGATTTTCTGTACATCTGTTAGGCTAGTGGTCACTGGGTCGAGTAATTCCTTTGTTATACCACTGTACCTTTAGGGCAAAAACATTGAACAAAATAATATATTATCTGGTATGGTATACAAAAATGGCATTAAGCATTAACTATAATATCAAAACATTTTTTGATGACACTTTAAAGACTTTTTCATTGCACAGGGGTTCCTTAGCCTCAAAACCCAGGGATTGCGGGTTCGAATCAAACCATTTTTTTTTAATTTCCCTATTTTTAAATTTCAATTGAATAGTTGTTAAAATATGACTATATTGACTTCTAGACTTTGGTGATTTTTGTATTGCGGGCTTTCTACATGAACTCATTATCGAATATAGAATAAAAAGAAGTACAGTGACATATCCTTTTTTTGATTCATATGTATACCTTTCTTCTTTCTATCAAACAGTTCTTTGATCAATATTTTTGGTTCGAAATCACGATCTCTTACACATCAAAACAGTCGATTATTATTTTCAGTTTTGCACATTTTGTGTAAACTTTTTGTGCAAGGACATCCTATTTATGCACAAAACTTACAGACCTAGCATTGTTTTGTTACAATTTAAGGACTTGATAAGTGAGAATATGAAAATATCCAAATAAAGTCAAAATTGTTCGCAAAGGTGGGTGTGTTCAATATCATTTTTTCGAAAAAACAAGCACGGTAACCTGTTTTTATTAGCTTGTTGAATTCAGCATTAAATTTCCTGCAATATATGTACATGTACATGTAAATATAAAAAAATAATCTATCGAAAATAAAAAACTACCGAAAACGTCTCTAAATGTTTGGGTCTCAAACTTATAGACACATGTATAATGACATAAAAACCCGGTGTTAGGTCTTGACAAAATGCACTTTGCTTTGAGATAAAACAAATAAAATTTAACATCCTTCAACTACGTGAAAAAAGTTAAAGTCACACTACATACATTAATATTTAAGGTAGGTGCAACAGGTATGAGAGATATTAACAAATATTGTAAACTTACTTTGTTACGTAGTTGATGACTCGTGCTCTTGGTTTAACCAAACTGTCATATACCACCTCCAGGTTCTCATCTACTATAGATATACGAGCCAGGTCCATTTGACTGGCTACTGTCTGTATCTGTTGTTAGCAAATAAAGTGTACAGTAGTTTGAAAACAAAAAAAACACAAAAAACCTTGAACACTCAACGGCCAGATGGACTTCCTCAATATGTAAATAGCCAAAATCCTGACTTATCAATTGACTTAATCAAAATTAATTGTTTATAGAAATCTCACAAATTGTAACTTTTATAATGTTGATAAAAAGGTATGCCTCTAATAAACAGCAACATGTAAAACAACCTCTACAGCAAGATATTTCACCTTATCTAAAACAAATTCAAGTAAACATATGGTAATGAGAATGCATTTGTATCTGACAAATTCATAAGAAATGCTATACACATAACCTTTCTGATATTTGTACATAGTGTAGATATAAAGCACAATTGACTTACCATTTCACAATCAATGGCAAACAAGGGACTTTTGTTAGATACTTGTTTGTACTCTCGTTTGGTGAACACAAATCGTTTGCATAAATCTGCAGTAAAAATAATTTTGGTTTACACTTTTGAACCCACTGAACTAAACTCAGAGCCATACATAGAACACGAGATATTCACAAACAAATCAGATTTATAGACTAACTTCACCAATACTAATGCAGAAAGTGTCAGTTCATTGAAGCAACATATTTTGAATGACCAATAAGATATACCAAACATATCTAGACAATCTTACTGAAATTCACAATTTGGCAAAATGAGCAGAGAATTTTTATTGGTACTTTTGTATACAATGATCAAATAGACGAACACTCAATGAATAAGAAATAACGTACTGCTGTTCATATCTGAAGGTGTTGGTATGTGTTCAAAGAGCATCTGGGAGCTATTCAACATGATCCAGCGTCTGTCAAACTTGTCTTGTTCAAAGGTGGACACAGACTCAAGATGCAATGTTTTTTCAGCCACCTCTTCATCACCAGCCTGTAAACTTGGTGTCTCCCCATCATCAGCACCAAGACTCAAGGTTTGCACAGGACTATCACTTGAGACTTCATCCTTTACAGGTTGATCTATATTGTGTAGTGGTTTGCTCTGAGGATCTCCAAACAGTTTATACTGCCATTTTTGTACCTTTGATACCGAGGTAAGCTTCTTAACCAAAACTGTTGGCTTCTGTTTACTGTTCCCTGAAATATCAGATACTTATGAAGCTAACAGTAGTTCTTACTTTTACACTTATGTTACTATTCTGCTCTATTAGCCATGCCACCAGAGAACGAGGCACATTTAATTTGAAACATTTCAATACCTATCCAACCATAATAAAATACTTGTTAACACGCCAGACCCAATAGCACAATCCTAGTACACAAGCCTTTGTCTTTCTATAGTGCTATTTCCTAATGTATTAATTCAAACACAGGTATTGTCAGAATACTGCAGGATAGCCATGTCCAAAATCAGAGATTATCAGATACTTCCATACTCTTCTGACAGCTATAAAAAATCCACTAGTGACTTAGATAATACCGTTTCAACAATTATCAATACATGATGTAGTTTTTTTGAAAACTACATGCATGAGATATTTAATTATTCCGTACACTCTTATGTATAAATATTTTGATTTAACTTTACCTTGTTGAGGAGGGTCTGACATATTCTTTCTGTATCTTGGTACATTCATGATGTCTTCCCGCAAAGAGCTTCCATACTGACATGGCGCTGTAATGTCTGCATTCTGAAAAAATAATTTGTACATTGTATATTATGTAACAAACAGTTTTCTCAATTCAACCTGTATTGTATCATGATTGAAAATGACACATACAATTATTTCCTTTGTTTGATTATTAATTTATATTTCTCATGGCTGTTATTTTCTATTCTAAGCAAATCCGGTTACATGAAATTCCTGAAATATCCAATATTTGTCAATAAACTTTTGCATATTTTCAAAATACCTACAAGATCAAAAGCTTGTTGAAGAGTTGGCAGTGATGCGCTGTACTTTTCAAATTCTTCAGCACTCACACCATCTAGCACAACAGCAACTGTTTTTGTGACTTTACACACACGAAGCAATCTACACCATCTGAACAATAAAACAAAAACATGTCAAATTTCAAAGCAGCAATATCAGCCAACCCAAAGATGGTGGACTTTAAGAGGCAGCTTTAGAAATAGTTTAAATGACTTGACAAAAAATGAGAAACTTTCATCAGGTATAGCTAAACATTTTGTTTAATGTATTTCATGTAACAATAACAGAAGATGCAAATATTAACAACTAAACCAGTTGTTTATTAAGTACATACCTAGGTCTGAAGCTTGAATGAACATTTGTGACAGAGAACATCAATAACTGTTGAACATCTGACATAAACAATGGCGGTGTCACAGTTATACCGCTGTCATCTACATGGTATGGATTATTCCTTGCCAGCTCATCTAGAGTCAAGAACACCTTTGGTTTTTGCTGAAAATCATCCAAATCAAATGGTTTCAAACTTGTATCACATATTAAATCATGAAATTTCTTGTTTTAAATGTTCAACTACGAGATGGTTGCCCTTTTAAACATAAACAACTGATGTCACCTGAACCTGAAGGTAAATGTTAACATTTTATATTCCACTGAAAGTTTTTTTTCCTTGAAAGTCTTGACAGAGATTGGAAAAGTGAGGTGGCACTCATTTAAACATCATCTAAAAGTTTGTTCAATTACCATTCCAGCTTTCTGATTTTCTTTCATTTTTTGTCTGTACTCTTTAAGCATTTCATCTGCAATGCTTTTATCTTTGTTGTCTGTGAGAGTAATCTTTTGTTCATTTTCCACCTCAGGTTTGGCCTCAGATTTCAGCTTTTTACTCCCGCTGCTTGATGAGATCGACTGAAATTTAAAGTTTTAAGATGTAAGGCTTCCGAAACTTATATGTTGGAAAACAATAATAATATTAGGACTCTGTAAGAACTTATAGGTTCTTGGATCATTGATTTTTTGCTGTGGTGAATTTGAGCAACCTTATATACATAAAATAAAATGCTACCACTTGCACCTGCAAGGAAACTGAGGACATTTTGTGAATAGGGAAGACACATATTACGAGTACACTTCCGAAATATGCGAGAAAGCTTAAGTAATTACATTAAATGAGATTTATCTTTTAATATCTTAAGTTTTATCAGACTTATTGTGTTTGAAACCCTGACTACTGAACAGTACCACAAATCATTGGATGGGTATCGGGTTTGTTCGCACTAGGTCTATTCGCGCCCTAAATGTGAAAATATAAATTGGGTATTGGCCTTTTCATTTGAGTATCACTTTGTTTGATAACAAATGAATTATGGAAGATATTTGATGAGAAATATCTTTGATAAACAATCTTTGAACAAACCTCTCCCGTGTCGGCAATGAGCTGTAGAAATGCAGCTGCTTTCCTTTTCTTGCTTTCAAGTCTCTTGTCCTTTCTCGTTGCCATTTTCGGCATTGACACCTGTTCCGACATTATGTACAATGGTCAAACGTGACTCTCAAGACCTCACTTTAAAGCATGGGCGCAGCCATATTGCTCTTAGTCAGCAGAGCGCTTGGTTCGTTGTCTGATTTGTTTTAATGTCTGGTTGATTTGAATATGACAGATTCTTTCTTTAATGTAAATTTCACATTCAACGATGATAAATCGCCTGAAAAATCGAATTCGTCATTAGTTGATTGTTGAAGAAATGTCAAAGAAGAATTTTTGAGAAAGCGTCTTGAGCACCAATATCAATCATAATAAATCGGAGATGTGAACTGCTCGGGTGTTTCCGTCAACAGAGACAATATGCTTTGTAACCCAATTATGATATCTCTATTCTGGAAATAAATACATCCTCGGGTGCACCAATGCTGCAATATGTATGCAGTTTAGCTAAACGTGTGGCATTACTACGTTTATTGTCTTTACAATCTCCAGACAAAATCACCCGAGCCGTTCCGATTACCGACCGTATGATGAATGGTTCCGAGTTCGACCAATCTCCCAAGCAGAGTTGTCGTTCTTTACAGTCGCTCTCATTAAATGTCAAGGGAGGTCACTGCGTAAGAGATTGGAGTTCGACATGTAAACAGCGGAATGTTTAAACTCCAGAAATCGACATGAAAACAACAAAACAGCTCGCCAAGTCAGCTATAGTCGATAGTTTTTTTGTTCTTGTATTCACGTTTTGTATGTGTTGTATCAGTTTAGTGTTCATGCTATAGAATAATAGGATGTAACTTAAAACTTAACTTTATAGTCATCTCAAAACATTCGAGAGCGGGTTGATTCGTCCCAAAAGTTATATTCGTCCCGGGTAAATTCGGCACGTTTTTTTTCCATGGTCACGTTTGAATGGTAGAAGGTGTTAAGCTTAATTATATATGTATGGCTTTTTATCAATATTGTATTCTTCCAAATTAACAAAAAATATCACGCCATAGGGTACACTTATCTATCTTCCAATAATGTCAAACCCCTGCTGGTCGTCAAGCTCCAGGAAAATTAGTAAAGCTAAAAATAAAGGAAGTGGGGGGGGG
>ENA-OREC01000214-OREC01000214.1-marine-metagenome-genome-assembly--contig:-NODE-214-length-18839-cov-12.671943_pt1 | contig 18839 bp, 12 predicted proteins | sample MGYA00248626_ERZ508543 | MGnify/ENA primary metagenome ERZ508543 (study PRJEB26211, sample SAMN05518279) | marine metagenome | isolation source: Puget Sound, Washington, USA | host: Bankia setacea...
AACTAGAGTACCCACAGGAAACCAACCTGTGTGACTTGCTGATCACATGACCATCTCACATGCCGGGTAATGAACCCGAGTTGCAGCTGTGAGAGACAAGCCTTTTACCACTGTGCCAGCCATAACAGATAAGTTAAAATAAAAAGTGTTTAACATGTGGACTAGCTCAATAGTCAATAAAGCACCAGCCTCTTTATCTGAGGTTTATGGGTTTTGAATCCGGGAAGAAAACAGATCTAGTATATATTCAGGAAAAGATAACTTTTTAACAGATCTCTGTCTTTGACATTGTGAAGCTGTTAAAACTTTTCTTTGATGTTTAGAAAATCAAATTCCGAAATCTTACAGGCGACAGGGTCAGTTGGCAAGTTCTGCTGTGGTACATGTTGGAGTTAAAACCTAAATGTTACCAAACAGACACTGACTGTAACAAATATCCCAATGTCAGAAACCGATCTATTACAGCAGTTTCTACTTTTAACGTTTACATTGACTTTAGGTCAACACTATCACGGACCTATAAACCATGGATTGGCAACTCCCTGATATCGGTAAAACAATAACAAATAATATTTTACCCAGCATTCTTATCTCACACACGGTAAGTATCTGGAGATTCCACTTGTTAAGTATCAGGAGATTCCGTCAATGTATCGATAGGCTAAAGTCAGTTGTTTCTGTTAATTTTCATATCTGGTCTAAATATGTTCTTTGGATCCCGTTCCCCTTGACACGCAATGATCTGTATCGTGCAGTCACCTGTTTTATCGCTGTTCTCCTATTTTCACTGATAACATTTAAATGCATCTGACATCATTCAGTCTAGCGAGATTTCATAGTTGACCAATGTAATGGGATGTCAATATGAAGTAAGCTGTAAGTAAACTGATCATGAAGCAAAATCGATATTTTGGATGTGTTTGGGATGAAATAAACAGACGAAATCATTTACGATTGTACATAAGTATTTTATTTATACATATGTTCAATTTCTTTTAACAAAGCATGCATGTGACGAATGCTTATGTAATATTGTTCCTTGCAAAACTAGTGACACCGGGATACATAGTTGTGTAATGTTTTGACAAACGGACATGTGCCAGTGGAGTTAGGAGATTAAACATGACCAAACACACCCCAGACCCTAAATATAATTGGTGTCATCAAATCAACGGGTTGAGAGTTATCTAAAATATGCATTTCTTTGTCGGCACCTAATTGTCAATTGCTGACAGGATCGTTGAAAGGATAGAGGTCATAAACCGCCACTACTGGCTGTATGATCATACTTCACAGCAGGATCCCTTCTGAAGGACGCGCTCAATTGATAAGATATCGGAGGTAATCTCGCATTTCGCGAGCGTTCAGAGTAACTCTGCACCTTTGGAAGGCAGTTGCCAATCGCTGATTTATAGGTCCGTGATGTCCACTATTTGGATTATTTACCTGATCGGGAGAGAATGACAATCGGATATTTTTGTATAATTGTGTTTGTTTCGTTGAATTGAAGCTAAATGTGCGCTAAAAACATCCGTGCGTCTGTTGTGGAGAAGACAACATCGCAACGTTCGTGCCAATCTGCAGGCCATCATGAAAAAGTTGTCACAGAGCGTCTAGATAACTGCGATCATGAGACACCGAGGAGACGCTTGTTTGACTGGTTATAGTTTTTACAATAAAGACCTCACCGCATAGAGTGATATAAGGTAAACCAGACTGTAATGGGATAAGAACATTGGTGAAATGGAGCAACCCCATTGGTCATTAGCTCGTGTGATCGTCTTGCATTCAGGAGGTAAAATGGTATCAATACTGAATGAAACTTAATGCAACCGCATGAACCCCGTATGAAGTAAAACGCCAGAGTGCAACATCTCCAATACACACCCGAGAGCTAACATTCATATTCTGAAACAGGTGATTACTTGCATGCACCGCTCATTCCACTTAGTTTACACTTATTGTTGTTCAAAATACGAGGATAATGATACCCCACCCACTAGTAGTCGTTATAGCACTTCTCATAAAAAAATGACATTTAAATAGTTGTGCCCAGGCATCCAAGACTCATATTACATGTTCAATCTTGAAAGAGAACGATTCTTCATTAAGTGCAACAACTAATCGTCGATTCATTTGAGATCAGGACATCCAATGTTGTTTATATCAATTTCATGGTATTGTTATTAAAGCAAATGCTTGATATATTCAAACAATAATCTCACGGAATATGGGTAAACATCATAGAAGTAAACAACATATTAAACAATACTAACTCTTTTACTTTACCCACTTCTCATTTTGTTGATAGAGATGTGGGCAAATCCATGGCAGGGACCGGGATGGCCAATGCAGCAGGCTCATTTTCAGGGAATGTCTGCAGATCAAGGTTAGATTTTGTATTCTTTAACACAATGAATTTAAAGCTATCTTATCTTTTACTTAACAAGATATTAAATGTTATTTATTTTAAAATTATCATGCCACTAAACAGGGATTATTCTAATCATTCAATTAACAGTCGATTGGGCAGCACTTGCGAAGCAATGGATAGCCCAGAAGGACACCGTAGTACCGCATCCAGCCCCAAATAATATGGCAGTAGGTCCAGGGCCTCCACCACCACCTCCCCCACCAGTGACAGACCCAGGACAGGGAGATAGTATGGACCTTTGTGCTGATGATAACCAGGATCAGAAACCTAGCAATGGAGGTACGTTTAAAGGAAACAGAAACAAACTTGGTCAAGATTCAATTATTTTGGACAAACAGAACTATTAATGGCCGTGGTTTTCTTGAATTATTTAGTTGTATACTACAATTGTTTATGCTTCCCAAAGGGGACGCATATAGTGGTCGCTTTGTCCGTCCATCCGTCCGAGGCAGCATTTGGAACTTATGGGCTTATAATTATGTTGCATGATAAAGTTGTTGAACTCATCTGTACCAGCAAAATAGCTCACAATGTGCAGAAAAAAACTTACAATATGCAGTGTTGGCACGTCCGTCCGTTCGGTACCTTGTCCGGCAAATAACTTTGAAACTACTGTTGGCATTTAAATGAAACTTGGTTTATAGATATGGCAATGAAGGGAAGGGCATTACCCAAAAACCATAATCTTACCCTGTATATGTATTGAGTTATCACTCCATACTCTAACCATTTTTCATAACAGATGCCTGTCCGGGCTATATCTTGGAAAGTACGAAAGGGATTGAAATTAAACTTGGTCCATACATAGATGTTAATGAGAAGACATGCAGAAGACAAAAACCATAATCCTATCTTACATTTTACATGAGTTTTCTCTCCTTATTTTTTTTCATAAAAAGGTACTTGGTGTACAAGTGGTGTTTGATTACAAGTTCTGCCTTTAATAGACATTAGACATTTGGGGAGCATTCTTCACTTCCAGGAATTTTCTTGTATTATAGGCCAACACACTTTTTGTACATTAATATTTTATTGAAAAGAAGGTGTTAGTATAATTTATCTCTCAATGACATCATGTTTTTTGGTCCTAACTAGAGATTATTGTAGACCTATTTAAGATATCCAATGTGATGTGTTGTTTGCAGGTATGTATGGTAACCAGGAAGGCTGGGGTTGGGGAGGAAACAATGAACAAGGGTGGAACAATCACAACCCTAACTGGTCTGTACCCCCTCCTATGCCTGACAAAGTAAGTACAGTACATGTAAAGAGCCCAAATTGACTTTATTAAAACCTTTTAGATAAACTGTAACAGTATACAATCAATCTTTATTCAAGTTTTTATGCAGCTAATAGCAGATATTCTAATGTTACACATTTGTTTCACTAATTGGTTAGATTACTTTGGCTTCATGTTTCCATGGTTATATTGGTGTAAATATGTGTCCAGACAACAGCCAAAGACAGAAGCATTTAAACTTAAAAAGTGATTCTAATGCAGTGTTTTATAGATAGTATTATTTGTTGGACAGGAAATAGAACCTCAGAACTTTGACTACAATCACAGCAGTTTCCAGCAGTTTGACTATAACCATGGGGGAGAATATGATGGCTATGAGGTAATGGTGTGACTACTTTTACAAGCTATATCTATGTATGAAGAAGATAACTCAACAGAGAGTGTTATTTTGTGTCTGATATTTGACATCTTGATTTAAATGAAATAAGGATGAATTAAAATTAGTTGTCAGTTTTCATTATGCCTTTCTTCATTGATGAATTACCAATGTTATTTACTGCCACAGGTCTGAACAGTGTTTTGTATGTGACAAGGGTTCTCTATATCTTTGCTATAGTTCACCCTAAATGTTAAGTGAATTATGAGAGACACATCAATAGTATACCCCTATTCAATAAACCATAACATTTTCTATACAGGCTAAACCAAAGGGTTACCAGGGAGATCAGCAGTGGGGTCCGGGACATCAGGCTCACTATATGCCACGGGGTGGTAACTTTCCCAGACATGAGCGTCATATGTCTCCACATGAATCTGAAGCTGTGGTTCTAGGTATGTAATACTGCTGTAGTATAGATTTAAAACAAATATCACATATCTATCAAATTGTACTGTAGAATTCAAAAGCAAATTTGTTTCTTTTTTACTAAAATGTAACAAGCCTTTTATACTTATTTGGTTAACACAAGGTCACTCATAATAAACATTTTAGATTGCTATCATTTGTTTTAGTTTACTCAACTCAATAAACATGTTTAACATATACTCATCCATCCAACAGTTTAATATAAATCAATGTAACATGAGAATGAAAAAAACATTTAATGACATGCCTGACATTTTAGACGCTGCAAAAAGGAAAACATTGCCAGTGTGGATAAGGGAAGGATTGGAGAAAATGGAAAGAGAAAAACAAAAGAAAATGGAAAAAGAACAGGTTTGTGGCAGGCATGAAATACAAGCATATCTGGGCTTGAAATAGCAATTGTTTTGGCCACAAGTTGCAATTGATCAAGCTAAAAAATGTCTGCAGAAACTTTAAAAACTGTAGTCAGTAGAATTGTATGGAACTAATACTCTTGCCCTTTTTTGGCCAGCTAAGCCACAATTTCAAATATCAACAAATGTAAGTTACGTGTGCATACATTTTTGAATATACTAGTTGATACTTACACAGGCATTTTACCAATTTAATCCACAATACTTTGGTAGTTGACATTTTGGTTTGTAGATGATTTATTTCTTTGTTGTATTGTCACATTAGAAACAGCGAGAGTTAGAGGCAGCTCAAGAAGCTCGGGAAGCAGCAGAGAAAGAGGCAGAGGAAGAACTGAAGAGAGAGAAAGAAGGCTATGATGGTGGACCACGTGTCCCTAAAAAGAGCAGATTTGTAAGTAGTTTATACAAGTGGTAGTTGGTAGTGTTGTAAGAGGATATTAAGGATATATCAAAAGGATATTATTAAGCAAGAAACATTCACTAAATACAAAAACCAACAATGCAGACCCTTTGTATTAACTATTGTTTCTGTCTATTTAGGATTCAGACGATGAAGCAGATGAAGACGATGTTGAGAAAGAGCCTTCTGTGTCACCAACACCACATAGACGTCCGTCAGACAACACTACCCCCACCCCTAGACGTAGATCAAGTGCTTCATCTCCTAAACATCAGCGTAGATTGTCATCAGAGAGAAAAAGTCCGTCCCCAGTTAAATCAGAGGAGGAAAAACAAGCAGAATTGGTAATTATTACATTCATGCGCTTGTTATGAATTTTTACTGACTTGGTTGAAAGGCAGCAAGTGTATGTGAAGTTTAATCTTTCTCTTACCACTGATGGAAGTGTAGTAGGCAGTAAACCCAATGATATCCCCATAAAATCTCCTTCAAGCCATCATTTAGAGTCCAAATGATTTAACCTGAATCTTACGTGTAGTTAAATAACAGCTGTACGTTATGGTATTCAGTACACAACTGAGATATATATAGGTATCATTATATGCAGACATGTATAAATTCGCGGAGTTCAATGCAAACTACTTTGTTGTAAAACATTGTTCATGACTTTGGAAAGAGAAGTAACGCGATGTGTGTGAATATGTTTTGTCTTCTTTATCTATGTATATAATAAAAGGAATACTACTACAGTGTGTTGATCCGGTGAGTTTGTAACACATCTCGTTGCTTGTGTAATGCCGTATCATGCGCGACCTCCAGTCTCACGAAATACTGCATTACACAAGCAACTCGACGTGATACAACCCAGCGGATAACACACACTGTAGTAGTATTCCGTATTTATTAAACTAGTTCAGAAGAGAGCCTTTGTTCTGTTTTTTACAGATGATGAAGGTACGTCGTATGTTGACTGAGGTATTACTGGAGGTTACTGACTCAGAGGTACACGGTATTGCCCGCGAAGTGTATAACAAGTCAAGGGCAACAGCTTCTAAAGGTATTGCTTACAACATTACATGGTACTTACGGTGGGTAAAATTCAACTGGTTCTCGTTAAAGTTGATCATTTTGCTTTATAAACATTTGTACCCTTTTTTATGTGACTTTGTGGCTTTTCTCTCTTTACACAAAGTTGTGTCACAAAGTCAAAATACCTTTTTCAGATACAATTCAAAGCCAAACCAAATCTACTTCCTCTCACCTTGTAATTTTGATTAAACTCCCATTTCTACCTTTCTCCTTAATTTAGTAAACAATTGTCTATTTTGCATTATACATGTTTATATTTCAAATAAAATTATTTCTAAATGGATGTTTTCTTGTTTATCTGGTTACATCATCAATATGATATTTTTATTCAAACGATCTCACAATTCAAATTTTGTACAAATGTCTATTTTAACGCTAACAAGTTATAGTAAAAGCTGTTTGTAAACCAATTTTTTAATGAGAATCAGAGATGCTGTGATCTCTTTGTCTTACATCATGGTTATTCATACATAATGTTTGTACTTCAGATAGTCTAGGTACTACATATTAGTAATAGATTGCAAATATAAATATGAAAGAAAATTTGTAGTTTTGTTTCAGCAGTAAACTAGTATTGTTGACAAATGGTCTCAGTATTACTATAAGTGGACAGTGTTCTATGAGCCAGGGTAAGGGCTACACGGCATCCAATGATTGTGTGCTGATATTATGATATTGCTAACCAGCTTGCCATTTTTCAGTCAGAGTTTGTTGGTAGGGCTATAACCTGTCCTACAAGGATTACACATGTGTAGCATATAAACTAATGTTGTCTCTTGTATAAACAAAGCTCCAGCCACCCAGCTAGCCAAGTCTACTGCTTTGGCATCTTTGACTGGACTTGGTAAGTACTTACTCACTCATACATAGGCATTCAAACATGTACTTAATTTGCTGCCTGTTTTTCAGAAATAGTTATATAGCTTATATGTTCATAGTGTGGGCGTTGATAACAGGGTTAAACATTTCAAATAATGTAATTTATTTGTTTTTATGTACTGTGTTTTGTCCTCATGTATTTATTGTTTCAAACTGTTGAGAACTTTCCGTATTTCCATTCTGTACTGTTGCACATAACTTTCTAAGATACAGTTAAAGGGTTACAAACATTCATAGCTATAGCAATTATATTTCGTAATTGGATTGTACTCTTCTTGAGATTAAACCAATTAAGTTTGTTAATGATGAAGGAAAAATAAGATACAAACTCATATGGGTAGACTTTAAAGAGGAGGTTAATGTATAAGACTCTATGGTCCCTTTCCTGTGTTCAGGTAGATGTGTCCATGTATTGACATATGAAGAATTTTACAGGTATTGGCTATGGTAGTGACAGTGAAGATGATGATGACAGGGGTGATCGGCGTGCTGATGATGACGACTTCAGCTCAGATAGCTCTGACGACTTTGATCTAAGAATGCGCAGGAAGAAGGATACATTCAATCAGGCCCAGAAATACAGACTTGATGAAATGGACCGGGAGGAGGCTGAACAAATCAGGAGGAAAAAGCGTAAGTTATTACTGATCAATAGAGTTATGTAATATATTGGTGTAAGATAACTTTATACCAGCCACTAGGCATAGTTTAACACAATCTTACTCATTTCTATCTGTTGAAATTTCCTCTTGATGAAGATTTCATAACACTTCTTAGTTTATATTTTGTTCCTCTAAATAAAGGTGACATTGACTGATGGAATAACAGGTCTTTTGTTTTTGGGCAAATGAATCTCAAAAGAATGTGTTTTGGGATGCAAGCTGTTGTACTTCTTTTCCTTTAATGTTAACAAATGTGAGAGACCTTGTGCTCCTAGTAATGTTTATGAAATGTTTATAACACAGAGAAGTAGGTATAGCTTATATATTGGCTTGTGTATGTTAACAAATGTTCAAATTTACTTGTTTAAGTTATAAATACTTCCTGTTCCAATTGTAAGCACAAATCAAGAGGTGAATGTGAAAGGATTCATTCTTCTTAATTCCCATCGCTTTCACCAGTTGAGATACTGTACAGTATATTAGTTAAAATATCACCTGCATAGGAACAGCTCTTGAATACTATCACATAGATTTTAGAAAAAACGTAGATTTTAAGCAATGTCTGTTATTGTACCTTCAACTTATGTAAAACTGAAGACAAAGATTGTTTCTATAACTAGTTTATGTTTAGCTGAAAAGGGTGATCTAATCCTATATAACACTTGTTATCTGTGAAATATTGCAAAAAAAAATTGTTACATATATCCACACTTGCTCTCTTTTACAATTGCAAATAATGTAAAGCCTAGCATGTACTCATAAAACATTTTTTATCTTTCAGAGGAAATCCAGAATACTCCAGCATTTTTAAAGGACCCTCTTTCCGAGTCCCATTCTAAATACCCTTTCCAACAAACTAGAAACAATGAAATACCTGGTCTAGATAAGGAGGAAGTCTCTGATGACAATAGTGACGGTGAAATGCGCAGGAGAGAACGTAGAGAGAGTGGCGTGAATCCCAACAAACATGTGGAACAAATTAAACGTGAGAAAAGTCGCGAGGAAAAAGTAAGAAAGAAAACTAAAGACACAAGTTCTGGCAGTGATAGCAGTAGCTCTTCTGGTTCCAGCTCAGACTCTGATAGCTCTAGTTCAAGTTCAGGTTCATCGTCAACTTCGTCCCAACAAAACTCAAAATCTAAGCAAAAATCTAAAGCTAAAAATAAAACCATTGATAAACCTAAGTCTATGAAATCTGAAAAACATAGAGACTCTGAGAAAGCTAAGGATATGGATAGATCACGGAGAGAGAGTGAGAGAGAAAGAGATCGAAGACAAGAACAGCATGACAGATATGAGAGAGAGAGTGAACGAGAGAAAGAGAAACGAAGGGAGAGTCGTGATGATTATGAGAGAGAGAAGGAAAGAAGGATGCGTCATGAAAGCTTGGAGGATGAAGAGAGGAGTAGAAGGAAAGAAAAAGAGAGACAGAAGTCTAAAAAAGGTGAGCATAGAAGTAGAAGTAGGTCGGAAGAAAGGAGTGAGAAGTCTAGAAGGAAAGAAAGAAAAAGGAGTGATTCTGAGGATAAGAGAGAGCATAGAAGGAGAGATAGAGATGAACGAAGTGGATCTAGAGACAGGAGTGACAGAAGAAAGGATAGACACAGTAAGAGTGAGAGATCTAGTCGAAAAGGTAGGGACAGTTCATATGAAGAGAGCTATGAGGAAGATAGAAAGGCGAGGAAATCTGGACGTGACAGGGACGACCCTAGTTCAAAGTCCACTAAGTCCAAACGTAGGCGGGACAGGTCAGGGTCCTCGGACAGTGAATACGAGCGGTCAAAACACAAACAGACTAGGAGCCGTGACGCCAGTGCATCGCGTGAATCTAGCAGAAAACACAGCAGTAGGCGAAGTAGGGATGAGTATGAATCTAGAAGCGGTAAGAAGTCAAGTCACAAACACAGGTCCAGATCAAGGTGGGCAAGCTTTTTCTTTACTCATTGTTCGTCAAATATTGCTACGTTTATCCGCTCTTCAAACCGGTGGGGTTCATCTCTTACATTATTTTCTTGTCTTGTATTTTGCTAAGATCAAATCAAACAAGAGTTCTTGATATGACCAGTCTTTAAGTAATTTCTTTTTCGAGTGTTGTTTTGCAAATGAAACAGGAATAAGCAAGTGCATTTTTTAGAAGTCAAACAAAAGATTCTTTTCCTATTATGGTCTACATTTTTTACTGAAACGGCTCAATTTACACCAGCCCTTGCATAAGGACTGGTGTCTTTTGCAATATATAATCAATTTTGCAAACAAGATTTCAATATGCAGCAATAGTTTTACATATAACTACCCCCCAAAAAAAAACCATTACGCGCACATTGTGCTTGAATATAGAACAAAATGTTGGAAGAAAGTTGGTGTTTTGTTTTCAGGTAACCGCGATGACTGTCTACACTTCCACCCGATGTTGTGATCCACAAAACTACATTTAAACCATTAATTTTATTTGATTATGTCAGGATGTATATATTATTTATACCCAATTATGTTTTATCGCTGACTTTGAGTGTACCATGAACTTATAATAAATGCACTTTCACCTTGTGTTGTACTTGTGAGAAGTTTTTATTTCATTTACATTTGTGTTGCTTGATGGAAGTGAATTCTTGATTCTAACAACATACATAAATATAAAACATTACTCACTGATGCAGAAGAAGAAAAGGTCTACAACCAATAGTTTAATATTTAAGGTTAAATCAGTGTTCCTTAATTTAGGACCTGTAGGTTTAAACAGGATATTATGTACCTGGTATATTGTTTGTTTAGAGAATTCACTGATTTTTGTGAAATGAACATAATTTGAGGGGTGAATGCAATGTGGTTCTAAAAGCTAATGAACAAAGAGGCAGATTTTTCACCATTATTTACATTCACCCCTCAAAACAGATGAGATAGCAGTCCTAGGGCTAAAAGGCAACTCTTGATTACATGTTTCACACAAATTAACGAGCCATTACCCTGAGATCCCGAACAACTTTTACTGGGCCAAAAACATATTTTATTCTTTGCCTCTGGACCGACAATTTTTTTAACCAGTCATGTCCTAAGACTGGGTGACTGTATATACATATATAGATTACTGATTACTATAGGGGTATACAGAAAATTCAAAGTAACACAGCCTGTAACTTGCTTCTTTTATTGCACTTTTAATTTACATAGATAATAGGTACTCTTTAACAGGCAATCCAACATATAACATGGTATATACAGAGACAAATGGAAAGCTGGCTTGACCATAATGTAAGTCAGGCCTCAATGGTACTGTACACACTACATACTTTCACATGCATTTACCTCACATTATGTATATACAATTTCAGGGAGTGAAAGTGAAATGGTTCTAAATGCTTCTTTCTTTAATACCACTTAAAACCTTGTCACTTTCACCCATCAAAAATACTCAAAAGACTTGATTGATTGAACATACCATAAGTGTGATAGTGAAAAAGTACAACAAGAAACAAGTGAGATGGTTAAAACCTGAGATTCCTGTGTACCAGAAAGTATCATTATTTTGAAATGCAGATGAAAATATTGTATCGTTAGATGGTGTATTAATGTTCATCCAATCTATCTTTAGGTTTTGGCATTCAATTAAATCTGTTTCTTATCGACAATGAACGATGTTGTCAGCTAAGGAACATACTCTACAGTTGCCATTACAAATAAGACATCAAAGACATCTTTCAGTTAAATAGATTAAAGCTTGAAGTTAAAAGAATTGCCTGTTTTCATAATCATACAAAACTTACACATCATCCTGGGAAGAGTATGGTCAAAATGCTTCAGTTTACATTAGAAAGTGATGAGTCAATAACATAAATACATAATGAATTTGAAAATAAAGACATCAGTTTGTTTTCACTAGCATGCCAATCCTCTGGCTACAAATGAAACAGTTTCAATTTCTGTAAACCCACAACTTTACATACTTTATTTTTCACACATAATTTACCCGCTTTTAGAAAATACCACTTGCATAGATAGGTGTATAGCGTTTAGAAGGCCCAGACTGGCAAAACAAGAATGTTAATGATATTCTATGTGTACTGACAAACAAAATGTATCGAGTTTTCTTACCAGTAAGTCATTTAACCCGTTTCTCTTCACAAACAATATCTTGCGCGACCCAACACAAGAGTGAGGTCCTGAATTTCCAAACATTGTAACCAAGCAGTTTGATTAGCAGTAGTTTCATAAATTTCTTGACTTGTCACAAACGTACAGTTTCAATGCATAACAAAAAGACCATGATTACTGAAGATTCTAAATACTTGGATGAATAAAGAGGGTACGTACACTTCACTAAAACACTTACACAAAACTTGATAACTTCCACAATAAATTTAGATCTTATTCACGCAAGTTTCAAGTTTTGTAAAAGTGCTTTAGTAAAATGGTAACCTGGTTCATGGAATACATTCTACAACTTTCAATACATAACAAACTAAATACAAATACACATTATGCATAGTTAAATGCCATTCAATATTTGTGTTGCCATTTTCGTCAATCGTACAAATGATGCAGTTTATTGTTCATGCATACTTGATGATTATTGTGTAGTCAAGGCTAGGTAAAGTTGAGGTTAATTAACTTATATACACTGATGAAATGATGGATCAAGATCTAACAGTTAAACACACATACATCCAATGGTAGGCTACTAGGCCACCATTATACACCTAATAAAACAGTAAACAATGAATTCTGTTTCAAAATAAAGTAAAATATCTGGTTTGTTTTAAGAGCTTTCGAGTGACCAAGCATCCTACCACCGAAATTACCTGGTTGTAGCCTTGAACATTTAAATATGACATTATTTATACATGTATAAGTTCACAAAGTAACATATAATGTAAGAAAAAGGTTCTCATATGAATGTTTATGTGCAAAAATTAAATAATTCACAACCATCACAATACAATATGATGAAAAGGCAAGGTTTTTACAGATACTGAAACCTTCCATGAACTTACAACTGATCAGCCTCACTGTTTCTTCACCATCTTATGTATGAATTCCTGATTGTGTTCTATGATTTAAAGTCTCCCATTTCCTCGGACTTTATACAAAATGATCTTGAATGTCACTAACAGACGGCAATGCATATATTTGATTAGATGTAAAATTTTGATTGACAAATTTTGTGTCTATGCTTTGGTTTTGCTTCTTCTAACAACTTCAATACAGTAGACAGTAAACCGTAGACAATAAATATCATTTAAGAATAGTAAAACTGACTGTTTAAAAGGATGAAAATAATGAACACTAGGATTTTGCGTAAGTTACCAGTATTGTCAAAAACATGGACAAAGAAAGTATTTAATTAAAAGTCATACAAATGTGTGAACTAACACGTGTATAACTTGGAAGACAATGTCACATGGTGAAATTTGAGGTGGTGAATGGGATAGAGTTCTAAGTACTATTTAATAAAGAAGTAGATAAAACCCTCTCGCATTCACTCCTCAAAACAATTCCTGTAAACATCCAGATCTGAGAAACAACATCAGTATCATACAACCATACCTGTATATGTGTATACAAAAATATAACACTTCATTTGTACAAAATATTTTAAAACACATTTGGAAATTATGAGTAAAAGCAAATATTTGTAAAGCTAAAAATGAAAAGTGTAAAAAGTTTCATATACAATGAATGACATCAAATTGACACATTTATGATGCTAATACAAGACTGCAGTACCTATTATGAAAATGTAAATATAGAATGTCTGAAAAACAAACAAAATATCAGCAAGATTACTTTGAATAAAGCCCATTAGTACATTGTATATCGCTGGTTGAACAGTTTTTGTACAACACTAAACCGTCCATATACTAACCGGCATAAGCGACAAATGAACATGTCCAGGGAGGAAAGCGAAAGAGTTCTATCTACTGTTGAACAAAGAAGTAGAAAGAACCCTTTTGCATTCAACCCTTAGTGTACAGTTAACAAGTTCAACGAAAGGACTGGACTGCTAAAACACATGGCATCTGATAAATGAATAAACGGAGTGGATAAGTAATGATTGTTACTAGGTAAATAAATCCATTGATCGATGATGTAATACTGACGGACGATCCTTAACAACTCAATATCCTGTTAGTGTTAGATCAGGAATTTATTCTAGGGTTTCAATGTTGGCGTATGTATACAATATTTAGCAGAGATAGCGAGAGGGTTTTTAGTGCTGGTAAATAAAGCAGCAGACGACTCGAGTCATGTAAAATTTGAAAGCGCTTATTTCAAGTTTTGGAGTTTGCTACTCTTTAATAAACATAGTACTAATAATTTTGCGTCATAAAAAATATCCAATGTTTTATTCTAGTAAAAGTGTTATGGAGGATACATTCAGCAACAAGCACTGGCTGGAAATATGAATGCTGCTATGTGGACGGAGCCAAGTTAGTGAATTGATACAAAATACGTTGAAACATGAGTTTAATAAGATCGCTATAATTCAAATGAAGTTTTTGGGATGGAAATGACGAAATGTTACTGCAGATGCAAAAGCATGTTGACAGGAAATATGTTGAAAAAAATGTATACAGTTTTACGTACATGTGAGGAAAATGAGCCTTGTTTAGGTGCACTCAAATGTCATCTGATAAAAAAATGCACTTGTCATTGAATATAAACTCAAATTTCAGCTTTATAACATTTCTTAAACTTGTTTGATAAAGTTTGTATTAAACACGATCTCATGTAAGATCCAATATTTATTGTATGCACTATGATGCCATATCACAGTTGTTATCATTATTGACAATTAACTAATAACTGAACAGCTCTATACTCGTTAACTAGAGCAGGCAAGTCACTGTCAAATACAATGCAAGACAAAATAACCCTTAACTTCCGTTATATGCATTTTTTGATAGCGTCTGATAGGTAAAATTCCTGTTTCTGAAAACACTAACATTCAAACTATCACCTTGAATCTTAACACATTTTGCTGTTCAAGATAATACTATGAATACATAATTTCCATTCTGAGAAATGTGGAACCGATTCGACCAATGCCTAAAAATATAACACTAAATTATCTGCTAAATCATGCTATTCCTATATTATCAGCGGTTAAAATAGCCGATTGACTTACAATCAAATAAACATGTACAGCCCACGTAACTAGAGCTTTGGTTTAACATGTCATTTGTATACAAACATATAATCATATACTTCTGGAATTTCTGTTTGTTACCTTTGGTTTTATAAATGCAAATACATCATAGAGTTAATCTATATAATATAGTTCATGTACATTCTAAAACAAATATAATATCAACATTAATTAACTAACTGCCATTGTTGAGATAGTTAAATGATTCACTAAGTTTCCACCCACACACAGCACATTATCCGTAGTAGTTAGTCAAGCTTCTATTTCCTATGTCACTCCTAAGTGTACATGTGGCAAAGTCTCGTCTGCCCATTGGATTAAATCTCACCACATTTATCCTATCAATGGAATCTGTGCGTTCTAACGTTGGAGCCTCTATATGATTGGCGGGGGCAGGATGGTCCTCGTGTGCTGGCTCCGACACGTCCAGACTCGCCCTCGATTTACGCTTGTTTATTATTGCAAGTCTAATTATCACAAGAAATAAAAGGGAGATAATCCCAAACGCTACACCTAGCACTAAATATAGCACAGCCTTCTCTTTATTCTCTGAAAAGGAACAGAAACATATGTGTAAGTAAATTAGCAAGTGAAAACTAAAACCATAACTGTAACACAAAAGTCATATTCTTAATGAGCAATTTTACAACAGCTTCCCTAACTACACCTCCCTATAAACGGTTCCCTCCAAACAACAGAGAACAGGATTTCTCAGAGGATTCACTGGTTAATTTTAAATAAACAGTAAATAAATTTGATTTTTACAATAGAAATACGAGTCATAAACAGAATTAAAAATTCCAGAATATTATACAATATAATATCATTTGCGTTAGTTAACAGAACAATTTAAATGTGCCTACTTGTCATAAAGTTAAAGGCGTTTAACCAATCAGTGAGAAGCCCTATGGGTGATGGCCCTTTCCTCTCTCGCTGCCCTGTGATGTTCATACATGGAGTAGTTTTACCTACAAGATTAATACAACAAGTTTAACCAGTGTAACAAAGCTAAAATATTAGGCTGGTTTCAACTTTTTATGAGTACCGGGGTACAAAAAAACATTACGGTGAACATCAAATTAAACAATTCAGTTTTGTAAAACAATTTAGTTATTTTAATCACCAGAGCCACTAAAGATATTCAGTATTTGACTTTGAAATATAAGTTATCTTGGTGATGATACCTCCAAATCAAAATTTAACTCGGAACATACTAGCAACAGACAAGTAAAACTCTCATTTACATAATTCTACCATTGTCATAAAATACATACCCCCAGTACCCGTATCATATTTTACACCTTTAGCAGGCCCCTGGTCACCTTGCTTTCTATTTGTGGAGTCTTTACTCTCCCCTAGTTTAGGATTCTCTTGTCCTGTAGCCTGATCACTGGGATGTTGTTGGACAGTCTCATGGGGATTCTGAGGGGCAGCATCTAAGTACAGACAAAATACAAAAGTCTTTTGCATGTGAGTCATGTACATAGAGTATAAGATCATTAAGTTTTACATCAGATTGTCAAAAACAAAACACAGTGTTACTCTTGGAAGACTTCAGTTTTAAACCCTTCAAAGTTACCTCCCTTGTTTACTGTTTCAATGTATCGGAGAGAGCTTCAACACAACCAAGAAAAGGCGAGTACCTATCAAAGATCCATTCCCGTAGAAGTCAATATTGGGTAGTTTAGAAAAATTATAAATGCTGCCTGAAATGTGAATGTATGTCAGACTCACCGGCAGGAAAGTTTTCTCTCTCCCTGACAGTAGTGGTGAGAGTTTTAGACTCTTCAGGCTGTGACAACGAGGGTGGAATGTTATCATTTGTTTTTTCCTCAGTGCCCGGTTCCGTCCGATCACCATGGTGTTTTCTATGGCTCTTGTGCCTTCTATATGGCTTCACTTTCAGCACTTGTTTTGGAACTGCAATATTGAAGGAAATGTTTGTTATACCAGGTCCTATAGAACATTGTTTCACTTATCTGAGTAGCCTTAGCCTTGCACCAAAGCCAACAATTCAAAACATTATATTATGTATTACAATGTATGACTGTTTTCTAACTGTTTTGTCTAATCAACTATACATCTAAAACTAGTTTCTCTTGTATTACAAAGATGACATTGAGGGATGAAGTGCTATGTAAGAAGCAGCTAGAACCCTGTCCCATTCACCACTTGCATTATTCAGTTAAACAAACATTCCAATGTCATTTCAACAACTGTGGTTTGTAAAAAGTTTTGATTGATAGATGCCAAAGAAATAACCTTGGAAAAGAGATCTTCTTGTTCTAGTAAACGGGTATGTCAAGCAACAAAAAGTCCCATGTTATTATGTTACAACAACATAAACAGTCCAACCCATGCCGATATTGTGAAATCATTCATTTTTTTTGTTAAGCACTGTTTTTCTTGGATTGTATGGATCAACAAAACCAAAATTTCACATGTTAATGAATAAAAGACCCAGGTAAGGTAACTTATATGGATATGAGATTGGAATTAACGATTTTAAGTGTCTCTTAATAGCGGTTGTTTTTAAGAAAATTAAGAAATTTTATGCCAATAAAACTAAATGATTACACAGTATATTTACAATTGTTTTATACTATTTTGACTTAATTGAACTTATATCAAGGGGTGAATGTGAAAGGGCTCGTGTCAGCTTCTTAATCTAAATAGCACTTAGAACCCTTTCAATTTCATCCCTCACTATGTACAGTACGGAAAGGTTCGGTATCACTAGGGGTTGAACGATTATTCTAAAACAGTCCCGTGATTTTCTCCTATGCACATAGAAGGAAACGAACTGTGTATTATTTATCCGTTAATAAATGGGTCTGTGCTCTAGGTCCATGCTTATTACTTTTACAGTCTGCGTAACCAAACAAAATCCTGTCAATATAAGCTTTCTAAAAAAACTAGCATTATAGAGGCACAATCAATCTTGCCGTCTTAGTATCAAAATAAAACATTGGTACCCGTGTTCATCGCAGAATAAAATATCTGTACTTTTTCGGGTGCTTGTAATTAAAGTACTAATGCTAGCACACTCGTGCTTTAATTCATACGCACCCAAACTCATAACTTTATTTTAGTTTGCAATAAAACACAATGTTTCATTTCTTAAACAAAGTATTTCAATAAATCACATCTACTGTATATATGATACTCCAACATCTATTCAAGTACAGATAGCAAGGTACATGTCCCTTTAAAATTTGTAGATCACATATACAAATAAATCACCAGGTAGATTATTTACTGACCCTTTAACCCCCTGGGCCTTTGGTCTATGGCACACCCTAGATTCATTTCGAGTATATAAACCCAAATCCCACACTTCTATCCCCCCTGCTCGCTCCTCCCGCCAAACCTTTAAATTTTCCAATTTTATAGCCTCCCCTACCCACTTAATCTTTACCATGCATATTAATGGCTCATTATCGTTATGTTTCGGAATAACATTTTGTTTAAAGAAAGGCCAATCGTTTATTGTTATCCAGGGCCATTTAACCCTGGGTGAACTCTAGATAGGCTGTTATTAGAAGTTAGATTAACCATGAACCAAGCTTCAGTACACTGGTGCGGTCAATAAATGCTTAAGGGTAATATAGAAGTGAAACCAAGGTGCCCCTGAAGCTGTTTTCATCCATAAGATTTACCTTCCTCCTCCCCCTCCCCCCCCTCCTCCTCATCATCATCATCATCATCATCAT
>ENA-OREC01000215-OREC01000215.1-marine-metagenome-genome-assembly--contig:-NODE-215-length-18824-cov-35.718675_pt1 | contig 18824 bp, 2 predicted proteins | sample MGYA00248626_ERZ508543 | MGnify/ENA primary metagenome ERZ508543 (study PRJEB26211, sample SAMN05518279) | marine metagenome | isolation source: Puget Sound, Washington, USA | host: Bankia setacea...
TACATTTGACATTAAGAGCAGTTTGGCAAAAAAGTGCAGGATGTGAAATCTAAGGCCTGCCCCCCAAACCCTGTTATTGGGTTTGGATGACTGCTTTTTTATCGCTAGGCTCAACCGTTACGGAGTGTCTAGCGGTTTATCTAACGTATGTGGGTGATAGTGTAAGCGCGCGTGAAAAATACGCTTTTATCGCCAAAGTGGAGCGGCATACGGGGGTTAGCGTGGAATATCGTGGTCGTGGTCGACCAAAAATGCCGTAAATTACGTTCGAACGCCCAACATGGTTTTGAGCGCTTGATCCAAAGATTTGAGAGAGATTTATGTCTGTGTGTGTGCGAGTAAAGTTATTGCTGTTGGTATTTATATTCTACCTTGGGCTGGCCTTTAGTCCGCTTGGGTTTGCGGAAGATAAAGAAAAAACTGAAGATTTACTGGCTGACTATAAGTTACTTGCCATATCCGAGAGGGACGAATCGGCCGTTATTAGGAGCGCGAGCGGTGACATGATTACGCTTGAAAAAGGTGCGCGGTTTCCTGGTTTTGAGCTTTTCGTAACGCAAATTCAAAACGATAAGGTTGTTGTAAGAGAAACAACAGCACCCGGTGATGTTTTGGTTATTTACAAGTCGAAGAATGGTGGGCCATCAAGTGTTAAACGGATTCGCCGAGTTGCACCAACGCCAGAACAAACTAAGGGGCATGTGACCCAGCTGAAATCGGCTGGTAGTGGCAGTAACGGCAAGAAAACTTTAAACAAGTAAAGTCTTTTGTATAAAAATTTAATCCATTTAAGTAATAACAAATTAGCACGGAAGCTAAGTGGTAAAGAGTGAGAGTTATGGGGATGATAAAAGTGATTGTTGAGCTACGCAATAAAAGTAAGTTGTTGGTTAAAGTGTTGGCTTTTTCGGCAATATATACAGCTAATTGCATGGCGGGCGGAAGTTATCCAACCGATAGCTTTGATATTCCCGAGGGTGCCTACTCGGCTACTTTTGTAGAAGCCAGAAATCACGTAACGGTCATGTCGTTTTCGGGTAATTTTGATGACACACTTGAAACCGGCGCATTTAACCGCGGTGCGCGTGCAACAGTTGCCAAAGAATTTTATCGAACCCATCAAGACAACTACGATTTTATTGTAACGTTTACTTCGTTTGAATATGCAACACCTGAAGCCCGCGCTTTCTATCATGGAGTGAAAAACGATGTGCAAGGGATTGGCTTACCACTTTTCGATAACTCGGCCGTATACGGTTCTAATGGTAAATTACAGGGTATGATCGATATGGCTGCTCTTTCGCGAAGCAGCTACAACCCGTTTCAGGCTGATTATGAGTATACACTCTCTACATTGGCGCACGAGGTTTTGCACCGCTGGAGTAGTTTTGTAAATGTGGATACAAGTGGCGGGTTAAATGCTGACGTACTGCGAGGGAAAGACGACGCACACTGGAGCTTTTACCTAGACACAGACGCCTCTGTAGAGTATGGCCACCAATGGCGAGACAATGGCGACGGAACCTTTACCGCTACTGCCGCTAAGCGCTTCTATTCGCCATTGGATCTGTATTTAATGGGGTTTTACGGCCCGGAAGAAATTGAAGATTTCTTTGTTATTGAGCCTACCAATAGTGAATACTCTAAAGATAGCTACCCTGTTCAAGGTGCAAAAGTTTCAGGCACCAAACACTTGGTTTCCATTAATGATGTTATCGCAGCCGAAGGCGCGCGCATACCCGCCAAAGATCAGGCGCAAAAGGAATTTCGAATTGCTTTTGTTTACCTTATTGGTGAAAGTGAAATCGCTGAAAATGCCGATATTGTAAAAATCGATAATTTTCGTCGCGCCTTTATGGATCGCTTTGCCATTCTTACCGGTGGTAGGGCAATAGCGCATGTGTACCCACAGGCACTCCCAGAGGTAACAGCTGGCGAACAGTCCGTTGTTGAAGCGGCTGTAGGCGATACAGTGCGCGTAGATTCCGCAGATGTACAAGATGCGCTCGAATGGCTGAAAACCCAACAAAATAGCGGGCTTGGTTACTGGGAAGATAAACCCGCAACCCGTTTTCGTGATACAGCCGTTGTGCTTGATGCACTGCAATCACTGGATGCTTCTTTTACAAATGATTCCAGTGCCTACCAGTGGTTAGAAGACCAGCAGGTTGAAAATACCGACTCCCTCGCTCGAAAAATTCGATTAAACCCAACCAATAAAACAGCGCTAGTAGAAGCGTTAGTTGCACGCCAAAATGTAGATGGCGGTTGGGGGCTGCTTGCCGGGTTTGAAAGTAACGTTCTTGATACATCACTTGCAGTGCAGGCCTTAAGTAGTGTTGGTGATATGGCTGCGCTCGCGTTTGCGCAAATGTACTTAATTGCCGAGCAAAATGCAGACTTTGGTTGGGAAGAGATTGCTGGGGGTAATAGCAACTTAAGAGCAACACTGGCAGCCATTACAGCGCTACAGCACATTGGCGCGTTTCCGACGCCTATTACAAATGCAACATATTGGGTTGCTAGCCAGCAAAATATAGATGGTGGTTTTGGTGCGCCGGCCAGTACTGTTAATGAAACAGCCGAAACCCTTGTATCCCTCGTACAAAGCCGCCAAGCCGATAAAGTCGATCAAAACGCTGCCTTGGCCTACTTAAACAATTTACAGCGTGAGTCGGGTGCATGGGAGGGAAGCGTTTACACAACGGCGCTTGCAGCAAACGCACTGCGTTCTATTACTTTGCAAAACCTCGCTGTAGTAGAGTTTTATGCCGACGCTGCAAGTAAGCGAGACGGTGAACGTGTGCACTTGACGGTTGCCGTTACCAACAATAGCCCGCTCAATACAGCGTTAGCCACTTTAGCGCTTTTTGATGGTGACCCGAAAAGCGGAGCGAGCCCCATTGTCAGTTCAGCGGTAATACCGGTTTTAGCACCGGGAGAAATCCGCTATATCCGTTTTGTATGGGATACCCTCAATAGCGCGGGTAGTAAAACGCTCTATGCTGTTGTAGACCCCGAAGCGGCTTTAGTGGAGCGTTCGCTGCTCGATAATGTGGCTACTTTAGCTTATGAAGTAGCAGAAGCACCTGAAAACGTCGATTTAGAAGTAACCGAGAGTGAATTTGTTCTTTTCCCCGCTGCGCCTTCACTTTTGCCCGCGTCGTTATCGGCATCTGTTGTGGTGCGCAATCTTGGGTTGGCAGATGCGACTGATGTGGGTATTCAGTTGTGGCAAGGCGAAGCACAGAGCGGTATTTTATTAGAAGAACAGCCAATATCGGTTACCAGTCGTTTGTCCACTGTCGCTAATTTTGTGTTCGATTTAACCGAAGCCGGTACAACCCACTATACGGTGGTGGTAAACCCCACCGAATTGCCAATAGAAGACAACTTTTCGAATAACACGAGCACACAGGCAGTAACGACTTCAAGCAGTATTGATTTGGCCGTTACGCAAGGGGATTTTGCGATTAGCTCTTTGCCTGTGTATTTGTATCAAGATGCGACATTTACGATTAATTTGCGTAATCAGGGAACCCTGGCGTCACCCAATGTTGGCGTAAAATTGTTTATCCTCGGCGATAACGGCTATGAGCTGCTAGAAGATACCCAGCTAACATTTGCCGCAGGTGAAACTAAGCCTGTTAAGTTTACATGGCAGGCCAATAGGTTAGGCGATACAGCACTACGCGTACTTATCGATGAAGAAAACCTTATTGCAGAGGCTGACGAAACCAATAATGTGCAGGAGTTCAATTTCTCCGTTGTACAGCTGGAAGGCATTAACGTAACGCTCAAGGCCGCAGAGCTGGGGTTTTCTCAATACCCTGCCAATGAGTCCCTGGGTTTGGTGTTGAGTACAACAGTTTACAATACCGGTACAGAGACGGTTACGTCGGTTCCGGTTGGTTTCTACGATGGTGACCCTGCCACCGGCGGCGTACTTATTGGTGACTACGAGGTTGTGCCTGAAATCACCGCAGGCAGCTTTGTTACAGTAGAGCACGTTTGGCCCCAAGTTATGGGCACTGCAGACCATTACGTATTTGCCGTAGTGGACCCAGAAAATGCCATTGCAGAATTGGACGAAACAGATAACCAAGCATTCGATACCCTACAGGTAAATTCAGTTTCGGATTTGGTGGTTACAGAGGGTGCTATTCAATTAGACCCTAGATACCCAAGCTTGGGCGAAACAGCGACCGTTACAGTTTCTGTTTCAAACCTTGGCGAACAGGCCGCCGAAAATGTTCTGGTGCGCGCCTTTAATGGCGACCCAGATAATGGCGGCATTGAAATTGGCAGCGGTTACCCAATTTCTGACATTTCAGGCTTTGGCATAAAAACGGTTAGTTTTGATTTTAGTTTTACGCAAGAGGGTACACAGCGTTTTTATGTTGAAGTTGACCCAGACGGCGCAATAACTGAATCGAATAAACTGAATAACAATGCATTAAAAACCATATCGGTTCAAGATGGCAGCCTGTATGTCTCCGAGCGCTATTTCTCACCCAACGGCGATAAAGTAAAAGATTCAACGCGCTTTTTCTTTGAACTCGATACACCAGAAACCGTGCGGGTAGCCGTACTTGACGCTACAGGCTCTGCGGTACGCACCTTCGATGAAGTTTTCAACAATGCCACCACCGGTAATATTGAATGGGATGGTAGAACAGACGTAGGGAGTTTGGCCTACGACGGAAACTATTATTTCTCGATTAAGCACGAAGATGGCAGCGTTAGCCACCAAACCAAAACGGTACTGGATACCAACAGGGCTTCGCTGGTAGAAGCGCTAGGAACGCAGCACGAAGTAAAAAACTTCCTTTCTTGTAACATTGGTGCGCAGCATGCCAACGCGTTTGTATACGGGCCCAAGGATGAATTTGTTTATTACCTAAATACCAAGGCTTTGGATGCTTACGGTAAAAAAACTGATGAGTCGGATGAGATTGTTTTTCCTGCCGGTTTATACCGTGCGAATTGGGACGGCTCCGATGCGCGATTGGTGTCCAACATTTCGGTGCTCGATCTGGAGTCTCGTCGATTCTTTAATAATGGTGTGCCTCGTTTTTTGAATTTGGTTGTTTCCGACGATGGTAAGCGTCTGGCTTTTATTTTAACGTCTGACTATGACTTTGAATTTGAAGTGTGGTCTGCATCGACCTCTCCTGGTAGTGGACTCACCCTTATTGAAAGCTTTAATCCAAATCCAGCTGATACCGGTTATGGCAGCAGTGAATCAATACAGTTTATTAAAGGCACACATCGTTTATTGGCGTCCTATCCAACTTCCGTAGACAACGAACAACTGGAAGTCGGCCTAAGTAGTTGGGATGTGGACACCGTGGGTGGCGACAGAGTTGATCACGCCATCAGTTTGGCCTACGCTCGTTCGGCGAACACCCACATATCGATTAACTCACTTGGTAGCCATGTAGCGATTCAATTCAAAGAACCCGTTAGATCTGATGGTAGAACTTTTGGTTATTCAAGCAAAAGCTACCTTTATAATATCGCTTCGGGTATAAGTCAGAATTTGGGTGGCGAAGCAACAGCAATAAGTTGGGCTCCCGATGGAACTAAGCTTGCTGTTGGCGACCCAGCAATGGGCGGGGTTGTAGTTTACAACTTAGACGGCGAGGTTATTCAAAGTTACCGGTTTCCAGACCAGTTCGATCGCTCGCTCGCTAGTGCAGCGGCACCCTCGATTGATACGTTTCCAGATTGGGCCCACATTGATTGGAAATATTTCGAAGATATTGAAACACCGAAGTTGGTGGGCAATATTGAACATATTAGCTGGAACCCCGATAGCTCAGCGCTTCTTTTCTCGTTAAAAGATGTTGCGAGCTCATTTTTATATCAAATATTGGCATCTCAATATGGCACATTCGACTGCGACTGTTGGTACGCAGAGCTAGATGGAGGCGTTGAACCTGAAGATTTCGACTTGGCGTTATTTGATTATCAAGGCGATATGTCGGGTGTTTACTTATATCAGCTTGCTGGAAACAAAGTAGAGCAAATAACTTCGCAACTCCCCACTGCAAATGCAATTTCTAAACTACTAGAATCGAATCAAGGTGGTGGAATGGAGTCGTTTTCGTTTGATGAATACGACGATAGTTCAGGCGCTTTGATTCCGGTTGTCATGCTTGAAGACTTTGATCAAAATATTCTAGGTGTACCCGTTACCCGTGAGGGCTTACCCGTACTAGCTGATGTGAAGGGGCTTCAGTGGCTAAATAATTCTAGTTCATTCTGGGTGAAATCTGATACTTATGTTGCAATAGACACAGCCGGTGTATTGCCAGCAAAAAAAATTACGCCTTTACGTGCGATATCTTCTCTCGGGCAGTCTAATAAGGGAGAGTTTCTTAAGTTTTACGCTGAAGATAATGTAGATGCTTGCGCTACTGGTATGACCGACGGTTATCGTTTAGTTCGCTCGCTGTTAAACCTGACATCAGATTTACGCATTACTCGTAATAGTTCGTCGGGTAGCATTACCCTGCATGGTACTGCCACAGATCAAAATTTCGACTTTTATACGCTTGAGTATGCATCCGTAGATTCCCCCGATAACTGGCAACAGCTTCAACCTGCCGTTAACCAACATGCAATTGATGAAGATCTTAGTGCGTGGGTACCTGCTTCCACTGGCTCTTTCTTTGTTAGGCTCTCGTCTCACGATCTGGCGGGCAATTCTCGAGACGCTATTAAGCAGGTATCTACGTCAGTTCAGTCGAGCATTTCGAATTTGTACCGTACGCCAGCCTATTTTTCTCCCAACAGTGATGGTGTTAAGGATGTTGTATCAATTCACTTTCGTGTACTTACCCCAATTAATAATTTTACAGTTGAAGTTTTGAATGAAGAGGGCGCTATTGTTCGCACAATAGTCGAAAGCTATACCGAAATAGGCAGCGAGCAAAGCATAACCTGGGACGGACGAAATGATAGTGGAGACAGTGTAGCAGACGGTACTTATACATTAAGGGTTCAAAATAACGAACTTTTGGTTACCTTAGATACGGTATTTCCTACGGTATTGGATTTAACGGGCCCTTGGTATCAGTCCATACTTTTCGATCCTTTCGATGCTAGAAGCCCCGCCTACTTAGAAGTTTCCAATAGCATTACTATTCAAGCTTTCGACGATGTTTCTGTACCTGACGCGGAAGTTACCTACAGACATTGGGAAAGCGCCGATTGGTTGAATACTCCTATTAACTTTATCGAACAGGGAGCGCGCCTTGCGGCTGCATCATCACTATCTATACAACAGTGGGTTTCAGGGGAGTATCAAGCCAAGGCGTCCGATCAAGCGGGGAATACAACCGTAACACCCATAGATTTTGATCAAAAAATTAATCAATCAGCCATTATTTGGTACGGACAGCAGTCAGGGGATCGGTTTACCAATACAGATACTGTTATTGGTAATGCCGCGATAAACCCAAATGCAGCAGGCTTTATAGTACTTGGTGGTAAGCCGTATTTTTCCAAGGCTGGGCTTTTCCCCGATCTTCGTGTTGCGCTGGACGTTAATAAACCATTGGTTTTTCGTTTGAATGAAACCATTCCGGGTGGAATCTCGTCTGTGCATGTTATGTACGGTGAGGCTGAGGCTGCGATTGATACTTATCAGGCCGCCAGTAGTGTTTCTTACGGATCTATAGGGGCCTGCTACACCTATCTAGGGCAGAACTCTAGTGACATATGTTTCTTTGAGCAAAATAACCTGCTTGCCCATCACTTTGGCTTGTCTGTTGATCTACCTTTGCTCGACCTTGCGCCTGGCACTACTTACAATTTTTACGTGCAAATAACGCCTGATATAGGCCCTGAGGTCAAAACAAATGGCATTTCTTTTACTACATCCGAAAAAGTAATTCTAGACAATAGAGTGCGGACTATAAGCGGTGAAAATATAATTAGCGGGTATCTAAGCCCGGTAGCAAATGAAGAGTTTCAGTCTGCAACGATATCTATTCAGAATACTGAAGATGACCGCTATCTCGAAAAAACCGTCTACAAGACAATTTTCCCTGAAGATGGTAAGCATAGTTTAGACCTTAAAAATCCTTTCTTACATTTCTCCTTTGGTGCGGAGAGCTTGATGCCATGCTCTACCTATCAGGTTACTCTGGATGTTAAGACAAAGGACGGAAAAAGGGTTTCCGATAGCAAACCGATAGACACTCAGTGCCTGGCTATCGAAGTGATGGCTTCGCCAGTTGTTGCGGATGAGTGTAATACCGGTCCAACAAACATGGTTCGATTTGAAATGGTTGTTGAGGAGCTCCTGTCTTATGGAGACCCGGTCGATCTTAAAACCCTTGAACTTTATACTGTTGGTATGGATGGCACTAAGAGCGTTCATTTTAATTCTAATTCGCCGCGCTACAATCAACCCCTTGAGTATGTGTTCGATACTACTTTGGTTGAAAGTGGGGCAGTTATCTTTTATGCGCGAGCCGTAGATGTAAATGATAATGAGGCGGAGTATTCGCTGAATATCCCTATAACTTACGAAGAGCCCACGCTAGATATAGTCTATCCGATTGAGGGTCAAACTTACTGTGCAACGGCGTACCTTTCTGACAAACCAAAAGACAAAGAATATCGTATAGCCGCGTTAGAAATTCAAGGTCAATCGATTAGCGCTGGAAAGCACAATCTAGCAATTAAAAATAGCTTGTCCCTGGATTCAGATTTGGTTTCGTACGCTGAGTTTTATAATCCCGGTGGTGCGGTTGAGTGTAAAAAAGGCTCAACATTTACTCGCTGTAAACTAAACGAGAGAGTCGATAAGTTTGGTGAGAAAATCATCACTACCCCTGTTATATACAATCCGCTGATTAATGAAAGTAGAACTAACGGTGTTTTGGGTTATGTGGTTGCTGAAGGTAGTCGAGAGCAGTCCATCTATTTTGAGCAGACCAATTGGTCTGGGGCGCTCAGCTGTTCAAATATGGCTGTAACGATAGATTCTCGCGTTGAAGGCCTGAGCATACGTACAACCGGAGGTGTGCAGCGCGTAACAGCAAGTGGTGATGGCTATCAAATATTTTCACCCAATGGTGACGGCTTTTATGACGAACTTCATTGGCAGTATTCTGTAGAAGAAGCTGTATCTCTCACGCTGACTATTCATGACGGGGCTACAGATGAGTTGGTTGCCAGCGTTTATGAGGGGGCGGCATTTGCGCAGGGCGACCACGTTGTTGCATGGCATGCAGAGTCGATACCAGACGGTTTATATGTGGCTAGATTCGAAACTCAAGACGGGTGTGGCTTTGTCGACCGTACCGCGCGTTGGGTTGAATTAGATGTTACGCCACCTGTAGTGCAAATAGTGTCTCCTACTTCAAATCAGTCTCTTGGTGTGATTGTTGAGCCGCTGGCGAACATTGTGGATGCAAATTCTTTTTCTACGCAGTTATCTTATGGTCAAAATCAAAGCTTGATGGCCATAATTGATTCCAAAGCCGCGATATTATCTGGCTCTGAGTTAAGTATGGGGCATTGGAATACATTTGGTTTGACTGGGAGTTGGTTGTTAGGCGTTAATGCTGTCGATATTGTCGGCAACCATTCATCAGGCTCCGTTGAGGTGGCCCTTCCTGAGCGAGATGCGCAGATATCGCACTTGGCTGCCACTGAAAAGTATGTGGCGCCAAATGGTGATGAACAGTTTGCTAATGCAACTTTTACGGTTACGTTCGAAAATGATGTTGTTATTTCTGCTGATATTTTTAAAGGCGACGAAATAGTCGAACCACTGTTAGCTGACGCTGTTTACACAAAAGGAACCCACCGTATTTCCTGGGATGGCCTGAATAACGCTTCCGTCCCTTTTGAAAACGGTATTTATTCAATAAGAGTACAAGCACAAGCCGCACATACGGTTTCTACTATACAAACAGAATCGACCAGTATCATTCTCGATGCAATTGCTCCGCAGATACAAGTCGATGGTTTAGATTCTGGGTTGATAAGTGTTCGTACTAATCTAGAGGCCGCTTCGTTGTTGGGCTCTGTTACCGACACGTATTTCAATGACTATAGTGTTGCACTTCTTGGTACACCGAATAGCGCTTCGGTGTTTACTACTATCGCTGGAGGAGATGTTGCCCCAATTAGTCTGCTGGCGAATTTAAGTGATTATGCTGTAGACGAAGGTGAATATAAGTTTCAGGTAAGCGCCAAAGATGTAGCTGGAAATAGAAGTTCTCTTACTTTCGATATGCTTTTTGATACTTCTGCACCGGCAATAACCATCACTTCGCCGGTGAACGACCTGTTTGTAAACAGTAGTGGCAGTTTGGTCGTAAAAGGAAGTATCGAGGAGGCAAACTTACTGAATTACAGTGCTTCGCTCGTATCAAGTGCGGGGGTTAAAGTACTCTCTCAGCAGTACGATGTGTTTCCTGTTGATGATACGCTAACTTCAATTAATTTGACTACGCTGCCCGAAGGGCAATACACACTACAGTTATCGGTTGTTGATAAAGTGGGTAACACAGCGGAAGAATCTAAATCAGTTGTGATAGACAACACCCCGCCAGAGGTTGTCATTAGTTCTCCAAAGCATAGTGGCTATTTCGGTTTGTCGCTAATCGTTACAGGTACTGCAGAAGACAGTAATTTCGACAAATACTTGGTGGAGTTGGCAGCCGGCGGCTCAGAGTCCTTTGAAACGATTGCAGAAGTAAGGTCAGGCATTCACGATGGTGCATTATTTAACTTTGACAGTCTGCCTGCTGATGGTGACTACAGCTTACAATTAACGGCTGTAGATAAAGCAGGTAATACTGCCGCTGTTTCTCATGATTTTATTGTAGATTCTATTGTTCCCATGTCACCGTCTATAACAGTCGCTGAAGCAGACAAAGAAACAGCCGCAGTCTCTTTAGAATGGCTACCGGTTGAAGACACCCTTACCGGTTACTGGGTGTATCGCAATGGTCAGAAAGTCGTGAGCGAACCCATCTCGAATACACATTATTTGGATAGTTCTCCGGGCGAAGGAACACATCAGTATTCTATTAGTGCTATTGACACAGCAGGGCATGAGAGTGAAAAGACCTCACAGAATGTTACCCTTGATTTGACTGGGCCAGAGGTTTCATTCACTTACCCACAAACTGGCGATACGGTCAGTGGGCTCGTGAATATTCGTGGTACAGCGTACAGCGCTTCTGATTTCAGCCACTACCGTTTATTGGTAGGTCCAAGTTCAGAATTATTGACAGAGGTAAGTTCTGCTACTGTTGGTGTACTTGGTGATGATATTGGGCAATGGAATACTGTCACTTTATCAGACGGACAAAGTTATGTTTTGCGAGTAGAAGCGGAAGACATAAATGGGAATAGCGCCTTCGATGAAGTCAGTGTGATAATTGATAATACCGCGCCAACCGCTCCGGAAATTTATTACTCCGTTATTAACTTCGGAAACACCGCACACTTCCGTTGGAATGCGCCCGTTGAAGATGATATTGCTGGCTACCTTGTGTTACGCAACAATAAAATTGCAAATGCTAGCGGTGTTGTTGTTGGTGACTTGGCTCCGTACTTGGTAACTGATTTGGATTTTTCCGATTACTCGCTTCCAGATGGTGAATACAGTTTTACGGTTATCGCTATAGATACCGCCGGCAATCAGAGTGACCCATCCGCAGCTCTCGAGTTAACTATTGATCTACAAACTCCACATGCAGAGCTTATTGGGCTGCCGTCATTTTTTGATGATACGCTGTTCTTAAACGCCCAGCTTGAAGATTTGGACGTTGCCACTATGGATTTTGAATATCGCCAGAGCGGGCAAACAGATTGGGTTCTAATTCAGCAAGATAGTTTAGCGCCGTACCAACACCAGTGGGATACGTCTGATTTAGACGACGGTCTTTATGAGTTAAGAGCAGTGGCCCAGGATATTCATGCAAATATCGATGGTGCCGCTGATGTTGTGATGTTGGAAAAACGCGACCTTACTATCCCTGGTATTCCCTCTTCGGTCGAGGTCGCCGTAAATGGCGGGACGGCCACATTAACGTGGATAGCGCCCACGGATTTGGACATCGATTTTTTCGAAGTTCAGCGGCGTTTTCAAGGCGAGGAAAGCTGGAGCGTTATTTCATCTCTTCCCTTTGGCGGTACCGAGTATGCAGATGAGGGGCTTGAGGACGACAAATACGAATACAATATTCTTACTCAGGATTTGTCGGGCAACCGTTCGAGTGCTTCGGAGGTCGTTGGGGCGACCGTCTATACGCCTTACTTACGGACTTCGAATGTTATAACGAGCGAGCCTACGGAATTGTTTGCCGGACGAGCGCAAGCTTATGCGTCCATTACTTTTAATGTTATGCACAACGCAATTTCAATTGGTTCTTACACTACTGTAGCCAATGAGAGTGGGAATTTCTGGGTGCGAGATGTAGTTCTAGAGCCCGGGCAGAACGAGTATACAATTCATTCTGTCGATCAATATGGATTTGTTGGTAAAACAGTCACGGGGTATACCGAGTATTCTGCGGCGCCGTCACAAGTGACCGGATTACTTGGTTCGGTGAATTCCGATGAGGAAAATGTATCGTTAAGCTGGAATAGTAATACTGAATCTAATATTTTCGGATATGGCGTATACCGCAATGACGTGCAGATTACTCCTGCAGCCATTATAGAGCCGGTAACTCATGGAACGGATGCGACTGATTTGTCTGCTTACCCAATTTCAAATTTATTTGATGGTGATGACAACTCTCTATGGATACCCGAATCAATGCCAAGTTACCTTGAATTGGAGTTTGACGGGCCCCAATACATAACTGGTATTGGAGTTCGGTGGAATCAGTACTACTACTCGTCTAATGATTACGTTTTACAAGTCTGGAATGGCGAGAGATATCTACCAATTAAAGAAATTGGTTATGCTTCTAGTACTCAAAACCTAACGGTAAAATATATTACAAATAAGGTTCGGTTTGTCTTTAATGACACATACTACGGTGACGGTACTACCTACCCATTCCGCTTGAGCGAAATATCTGTATCAACATTGAGTTTTACGGATGATGTTGACTACTTTACGGATTTACCTGGTGACGGAGAACATAGCTATACCGTTGCAGCAATAAATGATAGAGGCATGGAGGGTCCTGCGTCGGAACCCACTCTTGTTGAGGTAGGTGACTTTATTGGACCAGCCCCTGTCAGCTTGTCCATTAACGTTAACGGGGTGAATGTGGAGCTCACCTGGACCGAGAGTGATTCGGACGATACAGCGTCGTACCGTGTATACCGCGATGGGCAGTTAATTCAAGAGCTGTCCTCTGCTGAGCTTTCCTATGCTGATGAAGGGCTAGCAAATGGTTCTTACCAATATACAATTCGCGGTGTAGATGCATTAGGTAATGCTGGTGATCCCTCAAACATAGTAGCCGCAGATATTTTAACGCCTGTTTTAGCCGCTCCTGTTGATTTAGCGGCTCTATCGGATTCCGAAGGGGGCGTAAGGCTCTCATGGAAGCCCGGGCCAGATACATCTCCTGGTGCTTATAAAATCTATAGGGCTCTAGGGTCCGAGGGGCTTGCACTTCTCGTAGAGGAATCAAATCTTTCGCATTACGATGTGAGCGTTGCGGAAGGTATTACATACCGCTACACCATTCGCGCAGAGGATGCCTATGGAAATTTAAGCGCCCATTCTTCTGAAGTGTCGGTGCTGGCTGAGTTTTCTATTCCCGTTAATGCTCCGACAATTGTTGTGCCGTCTACCATTGAACCTTTGCTCACGGGTAAGACTAGGGTTTCAGTTACGGGTGAGGCTGATCCAGGCTCTCGCATATTCCTGGTTCAAAACAATACAGTGGTTCAAGAAGCAACAACGAGCGTGAGCCTGACTCAGTTTCAGTACACAAATTTTGAAGTTCAACGAATGGGTAAGGCCGAAAACGGTACGATTGCCGTAATGGGCAACAACTACGATCTTAAAGCAAAAGAACTGCTTATTGGTAGTAATGGCCAATGGGTGAGTAGTAATTACTATTCATCGAATCGACCCAGCTTCTTAGCGTGGCTGGGTTCATATGTTCTATACATGGATGATTATGATGGTAAATTTGAAGTGGTAGACCATGAATCTGGTACTGTTGTTTCTTCCGGTACCGCTTTCGCTGCCGCCGATATTTACTCATTACTTTCTACGACTGAAGATTCCGTGGTACTGATCGCCCGTGATTACGACGTCTCTAGGACAGGATTGTTTACGGTAAATCTCACCACTCTGGAGAAAACATTTGAGCCATTAGACGGGTTCTGCTCAACGTGTGACTTATCAATGTCGCCAAATGGCCGGCACTTAGCCTACGTTGATAATGGTACTGATCTCGTAGTGTTCGACCGCGACACAAAAACCATTGAGCGTATAACCGTTGGTGATACAACCTTGAACGAATGGGTTGATAATATTGTGTCTTGGAACGCGGATGGCGATAAAGCGATTTTTGCCGCTGGTAACATAGCAGGCTATGACGACGTTGTTATGTATGACTTTAATAAAGTTGAAGTTACTGTTTTAGCAAGCGATAGTGAATTTAACCTGTCATTACCGGAGTGGTCAGATAGTGCTGACGCGTTCGTTTATCAAGCGCGTAATTCGAGCAACAATACGCAAATTCGAATTACTGAAACAGCTTCTGGTGATACTACTTTTGCCCAAGAACTGAGTTACTCTGGAAGCCTAGAGTTCCTTGATTGGTCTGCCTCTACCGGAATTAGCTTTGGCTCCGATTCCAGTCGCTCTGTTTCTGTGTTGACGCTGCCTGGGCTGTTTAGGTTTGCTGATGTAGGGATACATATTGGTGAAAACCAATTTGTAGCTATCGCTGCGGACGAAACAGGCAATCAAAGTAACCCTTCGGAATCAGCATATGTAATACGAACTGTTCCAGAGATGGCCGACTTGAACATTGATTTCGTTAACCAGGAGCGGGTGTTGTTAGCTGGAAACGAAACTGAGGTGACGTTTATCGTTAGTAATATTGGTGGTGTTTTGTCTGCTGAAACAAGTGCAAATATCTCACTGGTATCTGAAAGTGGAATTGTGTTGGATCTTGGCCAAATCACCGTTCCTCGTTTGGAACCTGGTAGCAATGAATCACTTGCGCTGAGCTGGCAAGCCGGTGATATTGGTAACTACCGGTTGGTTGTGAACGTGGATACAGAAAATTTGGTGGTAGAATCTAATGATTCGAACACCTCTACAGTTGAAGGAATTCTAGTTGTAGATTCCGAAGACCCTGTGATTTCGCTGAACACCGAACAATCGTCTATTGGGGCCAATACCGATATTGCTGGTAACCTGTCGCTTGTCAATACAGCAACTACTCTACAAGGTGAACTTCGGCTTGTTATCGAGGATGCTGAAGGGTATTTGGTAGAAGAGCTATCAAATACACCCGTCGATCTTGCTTTCGGTCAGCGATACCAAGCTGGCTTCGTTTGGAACTCTGCAACAATATTCCCCGGCGATTATCGCGTTGTAGCAACTCTTTATGATTCAAACGGGTTAGAAGCGTCTTCTCAAACTGCGAGTTTCGAGATTTCTGAAGACATTAACCTGGTTGCAAGCGTTGTGGCAGCTTTACCAAGCTATACAGCAAATGAAGTTGTAAGAATGCCTGTTACTGTGCTCAATCAGGGAGGGAATGCACTTTACCCTGGGGGTTCGGCAACAATTTCCATATACAACTCTCTCGGAGAAACGTTGTACTCAGTTTCACGAAACGTTGGTGAAATATTGCCGGGCGAAGCGCAAACATTTGAGATTCTTTGGAATTCAGCTGTTAGCTTACCTGGCAACTATCAAGTGCAGGTTTCGTTGGTGTCTGAGAGTATTGCGGAACTGAATGCACAAGCGAGCTTCACCATTTTAGCGAGTCGCCCAACACTGACGGGGAAAATCACTCTGTCAGAAAGCGCATTTGGTAAAGATTCTTCCATTAGCGTCGGTTATGAGGTTTCAAATCACGGTAATGCCGCTGTATCTGATATTACACTCAGCCTAACGCTTTTCGATAATTCGACGGGTGCTGAGCTGGTGACAAACTCACTTGTTCAATCTGTTGAATATACCTCTAAGCTTAGCGGGGCTATTCCATTAGATTTGACTGGCATCGATCTTGGTGATTATGCGGTTCGGTTGAGTTATGAAAAAGCGATATTGGGTCAGACATTGTCGGGGGTATTAGACCAAAGCTTCGCTTCCATCGTCGATACAGAAGCTCCAGAGGTAACAATTCTGGAGCCTGAAGAGGGGGCAATTGTTTCCGGACTACTGGGTACACTAAAGGTTGAAGCTCAAGACGCTGACTCACGAATCGATTCAGTTTATGTTCGCTTTGGTGGTGGTGATCAACAGCAGTTACCGAAGAACAGCTCCGTTGTTAATCAGTTTGTTCAAGGCTTTGATGGCCTCTCTGAAGGTGAGCATGAGCTGCGGGTAGTGGCAGAAGACTCCGCTGGCAATATTAGCGGCGAACAGCTTCGTTTAGTCACTATTGATAATTCGTTACCAATGATTTCCGTTTCAGGTGTATTGAGCGGCGAGTACTATAGTGAGCCAGTCATACCCGTAATTAATGTTTCCGATGCAAACTTATCGCACTCTGCGATTACTCTAAATGGTGAATCATTTACTTCAGGCACTAGTATTGAAGAGGATGGCGAGTACCGAATGGTTGTGTCAGCTGAAGATGCTGCCGGTAATATAGGCACTGATATTATTTTGTTTACTATCGATACTACTGAAGCTCAGATAGACATTGATGGGGTCTCAGATCAGGCTGCTTATAACGTTCCGATTGCACCAGTAGTTACCATTACTGACGACAACTTAGTCTCGTCCACTATTCTGCTAAATGGAAATACCTACGAATCCGGTGGTGCAATAGTAGAAGAGGGTGGTTACATACTCCATATTTCTGCAACCGATGCGGCTGGTACCACTGTAGAGACTTCTGTTGAATTTGAGCTCGATTTCACGGCGCCGATGCTGCCAAGTGTTAGTGCGCCAACAAACGGCTCATCGGTTTCTAATTCTTCCGTCGATATTATTGGGCACTCAGAATCGAACGCGTTTATTTCTATGACGCTACAGGACTCCACCCTATTAAGCACAACGGCTGACGGTGCCGGTATATTCAGTTTTACTGATGTTGAGCTGAATCCAGGGGAAAACAGTTTCGCGATTGTCGCGCAGGACCGAGCTGGGAACGCTAGCGGAAGTTTGGCTTATGCACTCAGTTTCTCGGTTCAAGGGTCAACTGAGTTAAGTGGCGTAAATGTGCTATCAACTGATGTGCTTATTTGGGCCGCAGAGAAATCGACCCACCACCACCCAAGTTGCTCCAGTCGGTCGCATTCGGGACACAGAACTGACTTCAAACATTATGATCGTGACTTGGAAGCTCAATTGGAGTTCTTTGAGCAGGTGTATCAGGCAGCAGGTATTTCTTATACCGTTGCACGTAGTCGCTTAGCGTTTATTACGGCTTTGCGTTCACAAAAACACAATGTAGTGCAGATTCTTAATACTAGGGAAGAGTACTCAAGGCGCTTTGGGTTTGACGGAAGAGCGATTCTTGAACTTAAAGGGGCTGTTGCTTCAGGAACCGGCTTGATTGTGAGTAATACTCAGCCGCATTCCTTTAGATCGTTAGCTTCGCTCACAGGAGTCAAGCTTCATGGACGGGTTCCTGGTGGCGCGACGGTTAATATATCGGATAATTTTATTTCCGGTGATTATGTGTGGACGCTTGAAGATGACCTCATGCGTGTTCGGCTGGCTGGTGGTATTGCACTCGGGTCCATTGAGTACTCCTGCTATCGCTATCGACGTGGGAACTGTAGCCAACCCGCTTTCGTAGCAAATCAGTTTGGCGAAGGGCAAACGGTAACGATTCCGTTCAACCTATTGGATATACCCGATAGTGAAGCGGCTCAATCACTTGCAATAAGTATGGTGAGCTTTGTAGAGCCAAGCGAAAGTGAGAGTATCCCGTCGACACTGCAGTATGTAGACTGGACAATCGATTCTTCCGAATCAGGCTCTCTATTCGCTACCCAAGAACTTAGGGGAGGGATGGAGTACTTCGAATTAAGCGAGGGAGGTATGGCTGAAAGCGACACTTCGGCTCAGTGGTATCTAATGGATATGTTGACCTTTGGTGGATTAATCTTGCTCCCTGAATCAGCGGGTGATTTTACTGTCGAAACGAGTATATATGCGGGTGAAGATAACAACGGTAGCTTGCTCGCAACTGAAAACTCGGTTCTCAGTTTGAGGCATTCCTTAAGAGAAATGGAAACGGAGCTTATTGCAATGTTGGAAGAGCTTCCTTCTTCTGGACGTCATGGCAGAAGAACCGCGCTTGCGCTTCATGCGGCCAAAGCTGCTGTCGTTATGGATCGGAATAAGCACTGGCAGCTCGAAACCGCTTTGTTATGGATGTCTCTAGTGATTGATGATTTGGAGAGGATGGGGCATGAAGATGAGCTGATTTTGGCCGCGTCCATTCTCAAAGCTTATCAATCGCAGTGGGTTGTCCATCATAATAAGTAATCTATAGCTACATTGTACTTGGTGCGATGGAGGGTTTTTCATCGCACCAGTTCGTTGTAGTTAGGAATTCTGTATACACACACGCTCACAATTTAAACGTTAAAACCCTTTATACCAAAGCAGCCACTTGCTTTCTGGCTTTTCGGAACCTGCCCCGCAGGTATCCCTTCAGCGACGCTGTAAC
>ENA-OREC01000216-OREC01000216.1-marine-metagenome-genome-assembly--contig:-NODE-216-length-18816-cov-13.325578_pt1 | contig 18816 bp, 13 predicted proteins | sample MGYA00248626_ERZ508543 | MGnify/ENA primary metagenome ERZ508543 (study PRJEB26211, sample SAMN05518279) | marine metagenome | isolation source: Puget Sound, Washington, USA | host: Bankia setacea...
TGGGAGTGCAGTTTTAAGCGACAGATTCTCCATGGGAGTGTTTGTTTTAGCTGAGAAAACATAGACCAAACATTCGTACTTGTCCCGTAGAACAACTCATGACTTGCCCCCCCACACTTGGGTCCCTGGGCTTCTTTGATGTTTTACAGGTGTGAAGCAGAACCATGTAGCATACACGTTTTACCCATTGTTGACTGGCCATTGCTGTCAGCACGCTGCTATAGTTACATTCTCTACAAGTAATCATCTGATAATCACCCTAGGTACTGACTGAAGGCTTATCAGGTCTAAGACTAGAGTCTATCAGGGTAGCATAGTCTTCCCTCATGCTTTCAATATCTACACACATTCACACACCACATTAAAATGCATGAGTGTTGAAATCTAGGCATGGGGGATAATTTTTATGAAAGGTATTTCATTTTTCTGGAGCCTTGATTTACTTTATCAAAGATTGTTTTATTTCAATAATGGGTAAGGCCTTGAGAAATCATCAATAAAGGTTGTTTTCTATCCTACTATCAGACTTTGTTATGGTGCAAGATCCAGTCAGTGATACAACTTCAAACCTTTGTCTGTATATTTTTAGTGAGAAATTATTCTTAAAATTTAAGTGTTGATATAACCGATTCAACACCCATACATCATGTAATAACTCTTGTTTTAGCTTTTATTGCGCTGATAATTCTTATAATGGGCTTTATGCACTTGATTGCATGTTGCTGTTTAGATGAAGAGGATTAATGTGTTATCTTAAATGGGTTTTTTTTTTCAATAACATAAGTCCTATATACCTTTTGTACATCAAGTACCTACAGCAGATATGTTTTATGCTGGGTTAAAGTGTTCTCTCAACTATTTTTGATTTAGGACAATTATTAGAAGCCAATTCTTGGAAAGGCTGTAAGTATAGCGTTCACCTATCTGCAATGTAACCAAAGAACACAGTGAAGGTCTGAAACTGATAAACATTTTGACAAGATATTCCTGCTTTGTTGTTGATTGGAAATTGTATTCAATATTTCAGCATGCTAGATGGAAGATATGTTATTTGAATCTAATTGTTACATGGTTTCTGAGGCTAATTTAAATGTTCATGTTAGTTGAAATACACTAGAAATGATGTACACACATACTGGTTATACACTTTACTTTGTGCTGCAGGAATCTTAAATTAACACACAGTGCACATGTAACAAGAGGAGCAGTGCATAGAACTCCTGTTGCTGAAGTCCAGGGTACCATTTTACTAAAGGACCTACGCAAAACTTAAACTTACCCACAACTTTAAAGCTTGAATATTATATTAAATCTCTTTATTATATCTAACAGAATCTTAGATTTCAAGCCTCATTCCTATTATATTGAACTATGTATTTTTCTCTCCTTTTACCTGATCAGTGGTATAAAAGTGATTAAGATAGGAAATGATTGCATAACTTTACATTTTGCGTAAGTATGGTAGTAAAAAAACTCTACCTTGGTCTTTTATTGTCGTGTCATATTTCTTCAATCTGTCATTTGAGCTCCCTTGGTAATTCTTCACTTGCATCAAGAGAGCACAGCAACCAGTATTTTGCATTAATAGGAGGAGTAAAAAACAGATTATATAGAGAGATAGAGTTTTAGAATCGTAGACATTTGCAGAGCTAATTTCAGTATTGAAAATTCTGTTGACGTCTTTCATCATTGCTGCTTCACAGCTGCTTTAATCGTGAGTTGTATTTCTGTACTTCCTGAGATAGAGTTTTACTCTGATGATGTTGCAGAACAAATGAGCCATCTCAAACATACTGCTCTAACTACTTAGATTATATAGAGATTGTAAGTTTAGTTTGTCTATTGAGCTAGCCAAGACATCAAACCTACGCATGTAGCAGGTTATGTTTTTAATAACAGGTATATATTTAGATTGTTAATGTATAAACAATGTAAGCACGGGATGGTTTGCCTCATTTAATATTGTACAGCTGGACTTGATGCATTTGGCAATAGCAGTGCCTCATTTATGACTGAATCTTAGCTACTACGTTCATTGATGAAATAATTTAAGTATAATTGTGCTAGAATATTTTAGAAATACACTGAAACTTGAATGCTAGAAAATTACATTTTTAGATATGTTACATTTGTGGATGTAATTTAAGGCACTATGAATGTTTAGACTTGAACATCTCATTTTCCATCTGTAAGCCTAGCAGTAGTTGCTGGTTTTTGTATTTCGGTTCACAAATGTGTTGGTAACTTCTGCAGTGAATTCTCGCCTAATGGTTCCAATTGATTCTGTTTCATTGGAGAAAAAGCCGTAGGAAATCCTGCAAATGTACGGGAAAATTAGATAAATGATTTTTTTACCCTATGATATTTATACTAAAACCCTATTAATTAGACTATATAAAGACTTTGCCCATTGATGCTTAGCAGATATATGTCTTGTGTGTTTGCCAGTGCGTAGGAGATTTGATATATTACGCTGTAAGTAGCATGAGTGTAAGATAGAGGGAAAATAGTCTTTTCACTAATCTGCAGATCGTAACTCTGGCTTAGGAAGAGAACATACTTGTTGAAAGAGTTACACAAATTAATTACTACTGCTGATAGATATACGATATAGATGTAGATGAAAATTATTGTAAGGGCCAATGATTCTAGAAGAAAAACGAGATTTGGCAGTGAATTTTGGCAGCTAGTACTTGTAAGTCTGTATAATGTAACCACGGGCATTGCACCTTTTTGTCCAGATCTTCTTTCAATTCCTTAAACTGAGCCATTGCCTTTCAAGGAATTATTTTAGTTCAACCAGAAAAGATATTCAAAAGTGTAGATCAAAGTCCAAATATCAAATTCGATAACAATAACAAAATTCTCAATAATTAGTATATATAATCACAATTAAGAACTTTAACAATTATTATGAGGCAATAAACAATGTCTGTGTAAACCATAAGCCTGATTGAGTCAATAAACAATGTCTGAAAAAGTCCAAGTTAAGTTCCATGCCAATAGAGAAGTCAGAACTATTTGTGTGTAGCCCATGGTATAATTACTGTATCATAAATACTATAAATAAATGGGCACTTGTTATATAATGTATTATGTACCTACTTGTAATATTTTCTTAGATATAGTATTTTGTGTTCTAAAGACTAAACAATGATTGCTGCTGAAGTTAGTGTTAGACAGAATAATGATTTCTAGCTGTTAGACATTAATGATTTTCTGATTTTGGGTGTTATGGTTCTAGATACAAGTACATAATATGCCTACAATGGCTAGACAACGAGGAGAGAGCTGTCTGGATACTTTACATCTAATTCTTCATCATTTTCTGGTTATTATATCTGAAGATGGCAGCCTGTTATTGATTCTTGTACACAGTGGTGAACAGAAGAAATTCTCATAAAAAACTACAGAAATGGGACAAACCAATATAGGGTGAATATAGGAAAGGGTCCCTATTCTGCTCCTTATTCAATAGCACTTAGAACATGGTCACATTCACCCCTCGAAATGGACAATGGCATTCTGTAATTCCATAAAAAAGTAGCACAGAGAAATTAGTTGATTATAAATTTTTTGGGCAGATAATGGATATGTTAACAAATCGCATTATCGTGTTATATCTTGATTTGAGATGGATTTTTTTTACTTCTTCATAGGCCACGCTTTCTCCACTGTCCAAAATTTCATGAACAAATAAACACTGTTCATTTACCTGTGAAAGCTTTCAGTTCTCTATAATACAAGGATATATCTCTACAAGACTCAACTGCAGTATACCAGTGGTGGATGCGAAAGGTTTCTATCTGCCATTGTGTTTAACAGAACTATAAGAACCATATTGCTTTCATTCCTCCATTATAAAGTATAGTGGTAGCCTAAAGTATAGTGGTAGCCGGCCTAAACTCATCTGTTAAAGTACTTAACTCACAGCAAGTCGGCTAACATTTCAAGCATATGAGTAAGTACCTATTTTTCACCAGTTCAAGTTTAAGTCTGTGAAAGTACTTATGAGGTTTCTTGTGGATTAGGGATAATCTTCAAGTGGTTAATAAGGGTGGTTATAGGAGTAAAAGTATGAAAAACAGAAGATTGTTCTTTGTTACACTCAATCAGTATCACTTGGCCAATAGGGCCTGTCTTCGTTACCATGGAGACCATCTAAAATCAAACATGGCTCTCTGGGAATGTGTTTTGGATTGTAAGTATTTACATGGTATAGTATAAAGTAATGAGACCATGCTTTATCTGAATGTGTCTCTGGAGTAAGTTGAGTGCCTGCAGAGTATGTCTGACGGAAAAAGACTTTCAATTTTTACAAAAGTTGAATAGTTGGAGTACTGAGCCAATCAATTCGGTTTTGTATATTTGAGTTAATCTTAGCTAAAATGTCTCTTAATCTCAGATTCTGACTACTTTTCTTGGCCTTATTTGGTTGATTGTAGAGAAAATGAGATTATGAAAATTTGCTGATGTTTTCAAGTTGTGAAATGAGAGGGCCAAATGAAATTTCGAATTCTTTTCAAGGAATGAGATATAATTATAGATGTGAAAAAAAACACAGTTTAAGTGAAGATTTGAAAACATTTTTTTTACAATTACAAGAGAAATGTGCCAAGAAAATTTAACAAATAATTGACAAAATGTAGAAAAAAACCTTGAGATAATAATAAATTCTGTATCAACATGAAACATGAAAGTAAAAAAGTGTTCTGTGAACTCATTAGAAAGCCTACTCAAGAATTTGTGACTATTAATTTAGAGCTGGTGGGAGTAAGAGAGGCTCCAGAATGGGCAAGTATAATCACCCGTTTGTACTTGAGTTGGAAGCATGAAACTTGACTAATAGACTAGATGAACAAACGTGAATTCAACTATTACAGTAAAAATGCCACATCAGCAGCTATATTAAAATATTACTTAAAACAGTTCTGCGCTACTTGTTTATGTACATGTGTGTAAATTGATAGAAGCAATATGATGTATATCAACTTGAAAGACTGACAAATGGAGGTTTCTGAACTACTTGAAAGACTTACCAAAAATGTATCATTAAACATTGATATAGCAATTTGTAGTACTTGTTGAGGTCTATAGAATGAAAGCTTACCATGAAATGTAGAAAGCACTAGGAAATCAAACAAATATTAATGATATATGTCAGATGTAGGAAATGATTATTTAAGATGGAGAAAAAAACTACTGGCAATCTTATTTGTTGAAGGTACTTGGGGATATGTACTTCATGTAGATATTAAACTTATAAATGTTGACCTATTCAATAGGATGCTTATTCCCAACCCTCATCTGTTATTATTTTATATGATGTGAAAACCAAGGATTGACTGCAAATGAGTTGTTTGTGTTGTTTTCAAGTCTATAAGGTCTGATATATTATGCTGTCTGCTTCATCAAATGTTACTAAAACAGTTGACATTGACCTTCAACAAATGTCAGGCACCTTTTGACTCTTTTTTGTCTGTCATTTATAGCAAAACATTCCCTGAACAAACATAATTTTGGCAGACAAATCACCTATTGTTGCTATGTCAACCTTTTATAGTATTTTATAAACCTTTTCAAAAATGTGATGTGTTGAGACCTGTTGAATAGTTCATGCCTTTTTCAGCAGGGATGTTATGTTAGCAGATGAACATTTTCCACATCTGGTAACTAAAACTAAAACTTGAATTTTTTAATTTAACAATAACTGATTTGGCAGATTTGAGAAGAAAATTAAGTTTTTCCTATAACTTTCAACCAATGAGTATTTTTTTACATAATGACTGACAAATCATGTGATCTGTGACATTTTACCATGATGTTTTCAAACCATAATCTTCTAAGATGTTTTCCCAAAAAAATATAATATCTTCTAAGAAAATTTCGGCTCACACGTAGATTAAAGTCCTGAGCTAGTATATGGCATCTCATCTACTCATGATACAGTGTGCAATTAAGTCTGCAAGTATTCCGGCAATCATCATTACAATTATTGATCTTTCACAGATTAGTTTCCGCTTGAAGATATTCTCCCTGTCTCGCTGTCTCATCGCACACTGCAGCGGTCAGACTAATTTTCTGCACAAGGCGGAAATGAAGCAGCATATTATTACAATAACTGGGATTCTTTAGTACAAGGATAAACACTGGAAAGATGACACTCTTATGTTCCATTCCTACAATCATCAATAAAAAAAGCAAAAATATTATCCAATTGATTTTCTTCTGTATCTTCGACACACTGTTTCACTCCTTTAGAAATGTTTACAGTTAAAGTTGTGTGCCACAAGCTATATCATGAGCCTCTCCTAATAAGTAGAAAGATTAAAGAGCATTTTTTTATTGAGTTAAATTCATCTTCTCAGATACAGGGGTAAAATGAAATGCTGTGTCGTAATCAATCTTTATGATTGCTTCTAACTTTAAAGCTTTCATGTTGCCATGGTTACAGTGGAATTTTGTTTTTAAACTGTCGGTTCTGGAACCAGCAGATACACATAAGTCAAGACTCCTATTCAAAGCTATTCAACCGACAGTCTTGCAGCACTTTGAGCACTTTGATTTTACTTATGTTTCACAATAGAGCTCTTTCCTGTCAACAAGTTCTACACTTGACATATGAATAATTTGTATAGTTATTGGAGTCATGCCTTTTCAATGAAAGATATAAAATGGTTGTTCTGTTGTCAATTTGTCATAACCACCAAATGCATATAACCTGAACGAGGAGCAAATGTCAGCAATCAATATGAACAGTGCCATATTCAGGCATATTTAATGAACAGAAACTGATCATTTTGTGTGTTGCTATGCATGGTGTGTGTGTTGGTGACAGAATTCTTGTTTCCAATTATCCGGGCCACATGTTTTGAGAGGCTTGCTGTGTACATGAAACCAGGGAGTTGTGAGGTCCCTGTAATTGTCAGAAAGCATGCAGTGACTGTCACAATGTACCAAATAAACGACTCTGCTTGTCTACAGGTTAACATGTATGTGCCAGCCACAGCAGAGACACACCACAAAAATCACCACCTATCCAAATTATTAGTTTGTTTGACATTGAATAGAGGGTGCGGAAACTATGTTAAGTGTAGAGCAAATCAATCATCAAGAAAATTGGAAGACATGGCTTCCTTACACTACAATCATGGCATTTTGGTGTAAACAAATCAGTCTTTTTGTGTGTAAGGACTGCATGGTAATGAACTTTTGAACCTGCATCACAAAACAATCTTGTTGAATCTGCAGCAGTAATGGGACATTGAGCTGTTGGAAAATGAAGCTATTGACGGGAAAATCTCCTTTTGGCATAAAAAAGCGAGAGGGGTAAAAACTTTGAGAGGGACATAACAGTTGTGCATTGGTCAAGTAGCAATAACGATGACCATATAAGGACAAAGCCTTCATTACAAAGGTGCTTAGTATGCAATGACATGGAGATCTAATAGAAACATTTCCTTCTCTCTCACCAAGTTTCCTACAATGAAAGGCCTGTGAATATATTCTAGAACAGTTTATGACAAACACTATATACCAGAACACGGAATTAAACCCCATAACTCATGTAAAATATTGAGCCACTCTGACTGCAAGATGTTGGACAAAATTAGGGCAAGAATACTGAATAGTGATTATTCTTTTCTCTCTGACGGTGGAATTTGTTCATATTCTCAGGAGAGACACACTTGACGTTTTTCTTTAATTTAATGGATAACTTTCCTTTGCTCTTTTCTCAAACCATCACATCATTCCCCTGTATAAGTAATGTAAGTTAACCCAGACTTGAAAAGTACAACTATGGACAAGCTTTAGGAACTTTTAGCATGAGAGTTAAAGGTTCCATTGAAACAATTATTAGTTTTCATGGAACTAATGTCTTTTTTCTGAGAGGGGAGGGGAAAATTGCCATGTCTTTTTTCTGAGAGGGGAGGGGACAATTGCCATGTCTTTTAGTAGTGTAGTAACAAGCTCACTGGAAGTAGAAGTAATTGTTAACATGGCAACCGGTTTCCTGGAAACATGTTAACGCTGAAGTGTGTGACAATTGGATTTGTCACGTCCAAAATGTGTTGCTGTACAGGAAAGAATTGTACTATCGGCCCTGAAATTGCTGCAAAACTGAAGCTCATCTTTCAAACTGCAATGTAAAGTACAAGATTACAATGAGACCAACAGCTAGTGTTATTATGGTTAACAGTAGGTGGTCATGTCAGCGAAACATAAGTTAATTTGTCTTCAAGTTTACAGGGATAATCTTGCTTAGTTTGTCACTGTTATGTATATCTTACAACAGGTAATAAATTGTAGAACTATGACATCAGCTATAGGACCTAGAGTTGTCAGACAAGTTGCTGATGGCCATAACTTATCTCCTTATCTTGCTTACTGCAGTTGGAGTTGTAAATCTGATCTCCCAGTAATTCACATACTTCCTTTATCAGCCATTTGTTAACAATTTTACAAATATCTAAACTACCAGACAGAAATAATTGTTATTATACAGGTATCAAATTCTGTTTCAATTGTTCTTGTCTCTGTTTTCTTGCAGTAAGAGTTCTTTGTTTGATATCATGGTAATTGAAAAGTTATTAATTTGATAGAAAAGAAACAGAGTCATTTATCAACAGTACGGTAATATATATTGGAATAGGTTCAACATGGCTTTGATCTTGTTTCATACATTTCCTAACTGTGCTTGTTAGGAGCATTGTAAACAGAAGGTATGAAACTATTGCTAACAAATCAGATTTTTGTAAAATTCAATTTACAAATTTCTAAAGTTTCATAAAAAAAGAGATTATTATTGTCACATTATAATTATTTTTCACGGTTATCAGGTACCCGTCTTTGTGCTTACATCTATTTTAAGAATTTCACAAATAGGTAGTACTTCAGCTGTCTAAATAGAGCCAACAAATGGAGATCTCTCTCAAGTTTTGTAACTTACAGTAGTGAAAACAGCAAAGGAAAAGGCATTTGTCTAGGTTTATACTATTGATAAAATAAAGATATACTTTGTACCTGAAAAGTGTATATAATGGCATAACGAGTTTAATTTTGTCAAGTACTTGAACATATGGTTTTTACTTTGTTACAAGAGCCCACATCTTTGGCCGATTAAGAAATAGCGCAAGAAATAGTTGCTGGAAACTCCTGTAGACAGACTTGGTGATACCAGAACTACCATTTCAAGATCAAAGAAAGAATCAGATATTGCATTAACTAACATTTCCCATATAATTGTGGCTACAGTAAGACTGTCTAGTTGTTCTTCCTGTTTGAAACGCTTAATTTGTTTGGAAAAGAAGAGACAGGTGGAACAAAAATAGAACTTGAGATTTCAACTGTTGCCATGCATGTGGTTTAACTGTTGCATGGCTGCACATTGCACAACTTCGCTGGCAGGCACTTGGAGAGATTTGTCGATATTGGTAATTGTTCTCTATGCCAGCTTATCAACACGTTTTTAAGATTTGAAGCCGAGAAAACAATCAACTTGTCACAACAATCAGTTATTCTGTATTGGAAAAACAACAACTTCACAAAGGCCACTAATTGTTGAAATACAGGTTTTGTTGTAACTCTCTCTTCATTTTGTCACTTTCACCTCTTCTCTAAGAAAGTTAAGTGTATGAATAATAGATAAGGATTTTTCCTGAGTTTAATTTAAACATTTTGAACATTTGTCTTTAGAACTATCAAACATGCACTTTTTGCAGCATCTGGTACCAGCGTTGTGTTTGCAGTGGTATAATGCAATCTGTTACTATAGTTCTCACAGCATCTGGTACCAGAGTTGTGTTTGCAGTGGTATAATGCAATCTGTTACTATAGTTCTCACAGCATATGGAGTAGGAATCTTTGGTGATGAGTTAAGAGAACTTGTAAACTGTTATAGGAAGAACATTTTGCAAGGCTTTTGAACAATTTAGTTTGCTCAATAATTTTGTATTTTGTTCTATGAAACCATAAATATGACTATTTCTAAGACTATAATTAGAGACAATACAGATACAACTATGTTTTCATTCACAAGTGTGTTATTGCTTTTTGAACCTGTAGATACTTGTAAAGTTGTATTGTTTATCGTAGATTCTGTTGACTTTAAGGTTGTGTTTCCAAGGTGCAATGCAATAACTAAATAAAACATTGAAGTGGTTTGTACTGACACCGGGACATGTTTTATTTCAACACTGTCAAACCTGCAGCATGGGATAAACAGTCACATATAAACACTTGCTTTTCTGCTTCTTTCAGTGTATTCTTACTGTTAACTTTAACTTACAAAAAAAATATAAATTGTATTCTATGCTTAGCAAATTTACCTCTGTGATATAAATATAGAAGCATCAATATGTATTCAATATCTATTGTGCTCCTTCAATGAAAGTAATGAAGGCAAGTGTTGAAGTATGCTCGTTATTTCTTTGTTTGCAATTAGTGGGAAGTGGAAGAGGTATGTGCGTACAGGTGTAATATTGACTCTGTTTGGATTGCTCATTAATGTAGATGCATGTGTCGGTACAAGACTATGTTAACATTCTAATTAGCCTTCTGATTCATACACCACTGTTTCATTATATAGATTGTTTTGATAATACCTGTAAATAATGTCATCATCATTGGCCAAACTGTTTTAAATCGTGAGTCTATCTTGTAATACTTCTTGATTTTTAGCTACAAACTAACTATAGAGACATGGAAGACTGAATTACCTGTAGCTATTCTTATATTACATAGGTGTGTTTGCATATAGTCATAAATGTTGTAATTTCATGGCTGGTTTGTAGACTGTGGTTAAAGGCACCGTTAGTGTTGATTTGCCGATGTCTGTGGTACAGTAAGGTACTAAAACAGACACAAAAAACAAGCAATAATAATGGAAAATCAAAGAAAAAAGTATAATATAGAAAACCAAATTACCTTTGTACATACATTAGTACTTGTGTTTATCTGCGAAATGTTCACACTTTAGAATCAAAGAAAAGAAAATAACAGTAAAGAGTGACACACAGACTGTTATGCCACACTACTGATTTTTATTAATATGAAAGCTTACATAGCCTGAATGTCATTTATGGTTTCAAGGTGTCTCCACTTGAAAGGCGATTTTTTTCTTATTTCATATTTACCGCAACTCTGACGAAAGAATGAAAGTTGTTAATATGTGGAAACTGGTTACCTTGATTGCTTCACTAACACTAAGAGCTAGTAGTAATTAGGTTGATGTGGGTTGAAGTTTAGTGGATATTTTGTCAATGAATTCCTCCTTTTACACAAGGGCTTCTGAAACAGAGGAATACGTCAGACGTTTTGGCATTTCATGACTTATAGACCAGGGTGAATTAAGAAGGAAAGAAAAAGTACAAGCTGGTTCTTGTCAAGGCCATCTGTTGTGAAGTATAATCATGAATACCTGGGCTCTTATTTCAACAGACATGATGGAAAACTTTGCAGGTCCTTTTGATATCGATATGAGACCAGCTCTAAACAAAGTTCCCTGTCAGATAAAGCTGATGTGAGAGTCTGTTGTAGATGTTGTTTATGTGATTTATTTTTCAATGTTGTAATATTGCCTTAATGAACAAAGGCTGGAGTTATTCAGCATAGTTATGTAAGCCCACTGATATACTGGTGCTTTATGAGCCAATTCTGGCCCTGGAACTGTAGAGCAGTAGGCAACCATTTGGTGATGTATTAGAATAAGTTGGCAGGATAGATAGTCTATTAACTAGGCAAAGGGAATTTCATTGAGTCAACTCAAGTTAGCAAGTTATGGCAGATGTGTGGTACAGTTTCCAGCCAATTTTGAAAGTTTGGTAAACTTTGGCCATTTCCTTCACGGTATGTGAGTGGCAATGCCAGTGAGTTATGTGAACTGTTTGATAGCAATGCTAACTCTCCTGTTTAAATGATGGAACAGTCAACACTGATGGAATGAGAGAGCCACAAATGTTCAAGAGTAAACTGGTAAACCCATCACCCACCATCAGACCTGCAGCTTACTGAGCTTAAGATGCTTTAGCTTCCATCTTTGAACCTTTGAACTCTTGTGTTCTTAATTAGAATTAATGGAAATTAAGTCTTGGGTCAAACAGTTTATTTAGCAGGATGAGAAGCTACTGAAACACCCATGACACCTGCTGGTAATTGTGGTTTGCCAGTTAGGCCCAGCCTTGTGTTTGATATATTCACAAACATTGTATATGAATCATACAGAGACAGTTGAAGTTTGTTACTTAGTGTCAGTAAGAATTATCCAAGGCTTGTGTGAGAGCCCAGGCTGATGTTTGGTTATTCAAGTACTTTAACTTTGAAGGGCGCTCACGGACATATATTGGTGAATTAATATGTAAATTGCTTACATTAGTTTCACTGATAATGTCATTACAGGGAGTTGATCAAATAATCAGTTAGATCTCCTACTAGAATACTCATCTATTAACAGAAGTGCAAAGAAAGTTCTAAATGTAAATAGGGTTAAAACTGTGTGAAGACATTTGGGGTGTGAAGGGGAAATAACACCTGGGGATACTAATGAATTTGGGTGGTTAATATGTGGTGTTATAGTCATACTTGTGTGCGCGTGTGAATGAAAACATTGTCTCTCTTCTGACAGACCTCCAGCTTCTGCCAGATCTCACAGAACGAAAGACCCGGTGTTGTTTGGTGTCTGTTAATCCTGAGGTTAATTAAAAGAACTGTACTGTTTTCACTAGCGCTAATTAAAAGAAGTGTACCGTTAAACTGCAGTGATAATTAGAGTACCTGTTCTTTCCATTGAAGTAAAGTGAAAGGTGAAACATAGCCTGATGGCCTTCTGTTGGCTGATGTTTTATTAGTGGTCTATTTTCTCGGGCCTTTGCTTTCTTGATTAACTATTCTACCGGCTAATATCTACTGCTAATATGTTTCCACCAAATTCACATTACGCCAATTGCACACATGCTGAGCCTTAGATCTATGTGTCTCTTACCATTACTTGAACTTAATCCTCATCTACCTTCCAGTATGGCTTAATGTTGAAAGTTTTAATTTTCCTCAACCATTGGGAGAGCAAGGGAGTTGTAGACAAAGTGGTGCTGTGTATGTGAGGGGAATTTCTTATGTCAGATTTGGAATGTGTGTTTGCCTGTCTAATAGCAAGCTTTTACTGTTTATTATATTCTTTGATTTGGGTTTATATTCCATACATGGGATCAGCATGCCATGAATATCAGGGTTTTATTACATGCTACCCTTCTAGATAACATGTATGAAAATCAGATTTGACATAGATTAGACAGATCATTATGATGCAGCTACCCCAGTGTAGAATCTGGCTGCTGTGTTGCATTGACAACATTAGGGATGTACACGAAACTGGTGTAACTATATGTGGAGCAAGTCAACAGTTGGAATGGATTGGCACTGACCCTTGTACTCTCCAGGGTTTGGAGGTTATTAATGGGTAGTAAACAGCTAATAAATCTGTGGTGATGACCCCTTTGGCCAAGTCGTAAAACATTTTATGACTAGTGGTCAAAAGCATTGGTCAATGATTGGTCAGCTTTGAGGGCAGGTTTCACAGATTGACATCAGTTTTTATGTTAAAATCATTGAAAATTGATCATGGTTACTGTTGAATGAACACATGCCACATTGTTAGGCTTGATAGTAAAGCTGTTTTAGCCATTTAAGACTACTTTACTACAGGAAACACACTCTTGTTCTAAACCACCAGTTCCAATGTGACATTCAAATGATTTTTCATTAATCTCTCTTAAATTTACTTACTGAAACAGGGATTGAATGTAAATAAAGAAAACCCAAATATAACCCTACACTAATATGATACACTGTTGGAACTATAAACAGCGCTTTTTGTTAGAACAGTTTTAATACTAATCACTTACAATTCAAGGAGAGAAAGTGCTATTGAATAAAGGACAGATAGAACTATTTCACATTCATTGCTCAAGTTGTTCAAAAGTCACAATTAAGTTTGTTGAAACACACTCTAATTAACAGTCGTAGCTTAGTGTGAAGAAAAACAAAGCCCATAAATTGCATGGCCTGACATGAGAAAGTGTCTGTAAATGACCCATCACAACACAAGGCCGAAAACTTAGTTACGGAACAATACAAGTCAAAGTTCAGCATGTGTTAGGAAGAAGAATTAGTGATATTTGTAATGAACAATAAAACTTGTGATAATTACAAATGTAGGAGAAACCCCCAACTGGATTCAAGCTGCTTCAAGGCTTTGTGATACATTTGTATGCATTCATGTGTTAAACTAGCCATGTATGAAAGTCAAGGATAACATATATAGAGAGCAATATGAGACAATATTATCAATGGTCGGTCATAAAACACTGGACATCAACCAGCTGTTGGGAAAGACAGTGTTAAGCAAAACATTCACAATATCTAGTTTTTCTTATGCATTTTTGTTATGTATATCAGTAGTTGTTCTCTTGGGTTTATCATTATTTGAACATCCTCATTACAGTCCTGAATTCCATCAGTCCTATCCCTGTTGGTCAGATAGGAAAGTGCTATTGTTACAATGTTCTAAATTGTCTCATTTAAAAGTTTTGTTCATATTTCTAATGGCATGTTTTTGTCTATTTACAGGTGACTGTCTCAGACCAAGGAGAACCTCCACTCACCTTCGCAACACGTGTCTTCATCAGTGTCTTGGATGACAATGACAACCGTCCAGTGTTCAATCAGCGCTCTTACTATATCGAGGTCCCTGAAACTCTTTACTCCGGCCTCGATATTCCACTATTCCAAGTTCTTGCTTGGGATGACGATGAAGGGTCCAACGGAGAGATCAGCTTCAGTATCAAGAAAGATGGTGCCGGAATATTTAACATTGATAAGAAAACTGGATTCATATACGCCACTGGAAACCTTGTTTATGGAGAACTGCATCATTTCTCTGTAAGTTGTAGACAATTGATTTTCTTCAAACTTTAAGATCTTTTTTTTTAAAGCAGAGGGAAAGTTGGAGGCATTTTTTGAGCAGGGCTTCAGTTTCAGATTCAAAGAACTTATAGGTTGTTGGTATCATTTAAAATTATAGCATAGAAAATCAGACCTCAGCTACATACCATCTCCCCTTTATGTGGTGTGGAATCAAGGTTAAACAGTTTTAGCTAAGTTTTGTAGACAGTGTGGGCAGTGATGTGCCATCTTAATTCCTGTAGAAATGTGGTCTTTAATTACATGCAAAGAACTTGGTCTCACCTTGCGCCCACTATTTCACCAAGCAAAAGATATCTTAAATTAACATCATATAAACAGGAAACAAAATATTATCGATATATTAGAATGAAAGGCAGAAAATTATGTATACTATTGAAAGAAACAGTATTAACTTTGGACTCCAGATTATTTTAATATTTTCTCTTTGCTACAGCTGCCTTTTTGTTTTTCTGATTTTTATCTTAAATAGTGCTCTTTAAATAACTTCACTTAACTGATCAGAGAGATAAAAAATATGTTTAAGTTTGTATGTCATGTTATAGTTTTATTTAGTTGTTATATTTATTAGTACTGAACTACCTTCTATCTTACTTGGCACAGGTTCGAGCATCAGACAATGGTTTGTCTAAGCCTCGCAGGTCTATGGTCAAGGTACGCGTCCAGGTCATTGAACGATTGAAGAAGTCAGACAATTCACCTCAGTTTGTGAGTCGGTATTTCGAGAAGAACGTAATGGAAAATGACAAGGTTGGACATCTTGTAGATCTGTTCCAGGCCAGGGACAAGGACCATGATAATCTCTTCTACTCAATTATAGGTAATGTACACACATCTAGGCAGTAGGGAGCTTATCACCAAAGACGTATATCTTTCTGTTGATGTTGAATTTCCCATTGACATTCCCTCTGGCCTTGTAAGGAATAAAAGGATGTTTACTGCCAGTTACAAATAAATAATGTTAAGTCATGCAACTGCAGCCCTTCACTAGCTTTACAATTCCCCGGTTCAAAACACAATATGGGATCATTACCTATTGGCTGATTAAATGTATTCTTAGAAGAGTTCATAGCATCATTCTGCATACCCCCCTCCCCTACCCCAACAAACTAATGTTTGTCTTAACTTTTATATAGCTCTTGTAAAATATTTTTACAATGAGTTAACACTTTTTGATCTTGACCTTCATTGGCATGACGTTTATTTGACTTACCAATTTGCCTGGTGATGTGTAAACTGAAGTATGGCAAAAACCTGAACGCAGAGGAATTCTTCTCTTGTTTACAAACATTGTACAAAGTGTGAATTCATTGTCAACACTGAGTCTGTGACAAGAACTTGATATGTATCTGAACGCAATTACAATTCTGCTTCATAATACAGCATTAACCTAAATCATAAACATTGCGGAAGCAATCACTCTTGCAGAAATGTGATAGCAGATTTTTTGTAGGGAAATTTTACAACATAATCTTAATGACGAATATAATGTGTGACATGCCTGTACTTTAACAATATTATCAATGCTAGCAGATGTTAGTTAAACCTGAAGTAAGGTAAGCTAAGATATCAGACCAGCGGAGCTTAGTAAAAGTGATGATTAGAACAAGGAATGATTAGTTCAGTATATTGTCCTGGCCAGATGTTACATGAAGCTATTATTAAAGGCATTTGACTCCATTTCTAACCCTTTCACAGCTTTCTTCTTTGAAGATTCTCATTACTTATTTCACTATGATACTGACATTACAGTTGTAAAATGTGCTACCCGTATGTTTGAGGCATTTGCTGAATGGGCATTGTCTAGTCATGAATCAGTTATTAGGGTACATCAACAGAGTAAAATTGACTTCCCAAACTGGATGTTACACAGGCAAGGTTATACAACAGACACTATTTAAGATGGATCTACAACTTCAAACCTGTAAATGAACAAGTAACCTGGTATATTATAAATACCCCAGCCAAACATATTGCGTCCAAGTGGTAAACAGTCATGATCAGTTTGTTTTTCAAGGTTATTAGCTATATCTTATACATGCAGAGATATTAGATCTTATGTTTTGGCTGTTTCGTTGTAGTGTAAAGCAGTGAAACAATCTTGTTGAGTTTTAAAACTTTTACTGACTCTTTAAAATATGTAGTTCACATACCAAAACTTTTAAAGTCTTGTTATTTTATTTTCATTGAGCTTGTTGATCATATTTAATGGACGTCCAGTCGTCTAAAACCACTAATGTATCATGATATGATTTTTTAACGAATATCAATCTTCTCTTTATTTCATACAGCTGTTAGGTAACCTTTTGAACCCTTGTTTTTCTTGTTAGTTTAATTGTTAAAGCTTATATGATCTATATCCTCATGTATTCAATTGCAGTTAAAACGTCTTAGCTCTTACTTTTCATGTCTTGTTAACGTTGTGTTCTCTTTATGGTAAATTAGGCACACAAGGGTAAAGGGCCGAATTATGTCTGTTGGACAACTAATGTAAATGAGCTTATTTCAACCTTGCTAAATGATTTGTGTCCAAAATGTCATTTAATTTTGTTATTTAGAGACTGAAAATATTCTTTATGACCATGGTCCTTCATGTTAAGAAAATGTGATTTTACTGAATAAGCCATTTTCCTAATATTTTGCTGAACGTGAAGCCTGTTCTAATATTGGCTTAAGCCTTATATAGGTGGATTGCATTTTAATAGTGACTTACATAGACTGATGTAACTAATAGCAGGTATGATAGAAGACTGTATCCAGATCATACACACAAGCAAATGATGTGGATTTAAAGTTTAACATCTGTCAGGTTACTTCATCAATGAATTTCAGACATATCTAATGGCCATTTTAAAGGACCCTTACTGCAGTAGTTTTGGGTCTATCTTTCATTGCCTAGGGACCACAAACATTTAATTTGTTGAATCGTTCACATAACTTAAGGGCTATATAACTTGATACTTGATAAAGCTCTAACAACGATGTTTTCCAAGAAACCAACCGAAGAGAAATTGGTAGAGGTTTATTTCAGCTTGTGAGTACAATACTCACTTTCAACTGATAATGGTGATAATTAATTCCTAATGTCATCCTTGATTCAAATCAAAATGTACTTTTCATTTATAAATACCCTTAACCTCTACTTCTGACCTTTGTTTACATATAAAGTAAATGATAATGTTCATGTGGAGGCCCAGAAGGATACCTTTAAATGTATTTAAAGTACAAAGTTAACACATTTAATACACTAATGACTATTAAATGGCTTCAGGTTGTGTCCTTCACTGACCTATTAGCACTCCATCACAACCATATAGTACACATTTTCTAAAATCTGATTGACTGATATATCTAGACTGATGTAACTGTAAAGGCATAAAGAGGTTAGATAGAACAGTATTGTGTTAGTGATCGAGATATCATATCGCTTTAATGTTTGTCAGAGCGACTTTAATCTATAAGTAACAATAGTTGTTTGTAATTGATCTAGGATGTTTTTTTCCAGCAATTGAAGTCTAAAATGTATGTAATGAGGGATCGATGCTCGTTAATCAATAACCAGTGACAGTCGATCACAAGAGTTATTATTTGTTTGTAATCATCTTTGACATGTTGATATTGAAAATAGATTTGAAGTATTGCGTGATCGTTACAGCTACATTAGCCACTGATTACCGCCAGTCAAAAATCATTATGTCATGTTCATTGTTGGTTTGGGCGAGATTGGTTGCGGCGATCATAAAATTTCCTGGGAGAGAGATCAATCATGGCTTGATGTGTACATGACTTAAGACTTATAAGTGCCCATGATGATTTAATTAAAGAAGTAATTCAAAGATA
>ENA-OREC01000217-OREC01000217.1-marine-metagenome-genome-assembly--contig:-NODE-217-length-18807-cov-15.357288_pt1 | contig 18807 bp, 9 predicted proteins | sample MGYA00248626_ERZ508543 | MGnify/ENA primary metagenome ERZ508543 (study PRJEB26211, sample SAMN05518279) | marine metagenome | isolation source: Puget Sound, Washington, USA | host: Bankia setacea...
GACTAGCTCAACTAGCTGTCTTTAAATATAAATGACACTATTGTACTGTTTGTAAAACCATCATCATCTGATCTGTTCTCCCCTATTGTAAAGGGAAACATTTTGTACTTTTAGCAGAAAAAAACGATTCTTTTCAAAAGACAATTTATTTCCATTTTGAAAAATTGACGTCTTAAACATGACATTAAATGAAAAACATCTACCTGTTACTTGAATACAAAGAAATTGTCAGTTGAACATAGATTACCTTTTAATTACACATTATCTTTTAATAAAAAAAACTGATGTATGTACAATGGTTTTCCTCATTTCAAGAAAGACACTTATTTATAACATCATGTTTGTATTTGACATTTAAATCTGTCTTTTCATGTAGACTAAGTGTTGAACCTGTTAGCCATTTCAGAGCAGCTATACAGCCTGTTCTATCAGACAAATCATTGTACAGGTGTAATTAAGAGTTGAACAAGTATTACACACAGTTTATATGAAAAGAAATGAAAAAAAATGAACAAGACATAAGACTCCTTGGCTAAAGTTTGCTAAAGTTGCCTAAATGATGTTGTGTAGTACAGAAGACTTAATACATCGCTCCCTCTAAAGAAAGACTTGTTCTGCATTAACTATATTTACCTCTCATAACAATTGCCTACAAGCAACAATGTGATTATGAAACACAAGGTCTCTAGACTGACATGCACATCTGTTTTTATGTTTCACCTTCAACCTCTGATGATATAAAAGTCTACCCTATCGTCTTCACATACTTTCACATTAGACAGTGCTAAAAGGTGACTGCAAACCATTAATAGTTAGAGATTGTTCTACGGTCTTTGTGTAACTATTATTTGACTGAAGTTATACATATTACAGGCATACCAGAACACCTCCCATTTACCTCCTGCAGGTATGCCAGTGAGAATCAGGGCAACCATTTCATTTTTTCCAATTATGTCCAATGACATTTAGCCAGCATCATTAGATTGTTATAAAAGCATTAACTGTGCGCTATAAATTCTATAAAATAATGTCATCTGACTAAACAAGGCTGACTATGTAACCTTTCACAGTCCGCGGTCCTCAATCTTCTCTATCCTTACCACTAATCCATTGTGCTGGCATTTAATAGTCATCTTTATGCGCTCGTTTAGTGAATCATGGATCAGCAAAGGTAGATATAGGTGGTGAAGGTAAATGCTACGCTATATAAGTTTTCAGAATGAGCCGATTCTCTTACTGTATAAAGACACCATTTTCCAAATGATTGAGTCCTTGTAATCTTAGGTAACATTTAATTGTATGCTCTGCATGAAACATTTATACCTGTACCTGTAACCCAGGAGATGGGTATATGTGAATTTCACCCAACAGATTTCCTTGGTACTCTTGCAAAACAATATATAACCACAATATAAAATGTAATTGAGGTATGAGACATATTTGACATTTTCTGACCGAGTTTTACCTGACGGATCGAGCTCGCAAAGTATTATGGGATAAATTTGATGCATAATGTCAAAATAAACCTAAATTATACACGTAGCTCAGGTTTTTATGACGATTTTGCCACAGTATAATCCCAACTTTATAGACTGTGCTTTAAAAAGGAAAATAAAACTTTACTGCATACTGACAATATACTTAAGTCTAAAGATGTTCCCCACAATCTTCATTTCACTTCATTTGTTGAGCTCACCTTTCACTAAGAGTTTTATGAAGCGATTTATTTATCGTGAAATGTCAAACGTGTTATACAGTTGTTGCTCTTAGATTAAGCATTTTATCAACAGGTATTAAAACATACTGTCAGTGGCTTTGTATGGTTAGTCAATAAACAGTGTCAGTAGTAAATGGCAAACAGACGTGTTGTAATGAATTTCTTGTGATTTTAGTTTAAGTCAAGACATGTGGAGACAAGTTCTTTGGCAGAAATCATGTCCTCGATTTAATAAATTGCAAAAAGATGTGGTTTTAAACAAAATAAATAGCAATGGAATTGTGTTAAAACTGATACATATGGAATGTTTATAGACTCTCAAATTTGATTAAGAGCCAGATGTTAGTATGAAATGTTGGAAACATGAAAAGGATGGATGAAGTGTTGTTGTTGTTGTTTGTAAAACTCATGTATTTACTAGTGCTACAATATATGATTTGTCGATCACCTACCAACCGAGTCTGAATCACTTCTGTTTACTTTTATCCCATATAAACGTTTGTGCTGTAATAATGAAAATGTATATGTTTTTTCGCAGGAAGTTTTCAGTATGACTGTCAGGTAACATATAACATGTGTTGATTGATTTAGAGAGACTATAAATTTCATGTGTTCTAGGATATCAAAACTATAGACGTATCTAATGAGTTTCCAAACTATTTGTAGTATCGATAGACCAGTACATAAATTTCACGTACAAAGTTAAAAATAGGTTAAATGGTCTCATTTAGATATTTTGTCTTATTATTTGTTGATACAGCTAACACTAATGTTGAGACAAAATCTAGTTAGTGGGGTGTTTTCTACATTCACAGGAACATATCTTCTGAAATGTCAATGAAATATAGGTTTTTCACCTTTTTTCAATTTAGAATGTTTATCGATACTGATTTCACCTATTGATGATTGAAAGAATGAAGAAAACCCATAAAATATGATGATAATTGCCGTGAGTTCATAAATTAATGCATTTTGAACTGCCCTTTAACTTCTCTCGTTTATGTAGACCATCCTTTCCAATTTTCCATGACCGAGAAATTGGGATAATTTTGGTGACAAGTTGACAAAAATATCCTGTGTGTAGTAGTGTGCTTTCACCTGTAAGTCAATTAAATCACTCTGATCATAGTTGGGTTGTGCATTGAGGTGTGTATTGAATACTGTTAATTGATTTCTACATTTCGCTGTTTTATGTGACTTTCTCTATTTTATGTGACTCCCAGGCATGATTTGATTTATTTATTTTCAAATGATCTATCTTCATATTTTTTGTTGATTTGATATTTGGACTTGAAATAGTTAACTGATTACACATGGGATATTTGGTGTTTTCGCTGGGATTTCTGTATCGAGTTTCTTTATTTTGAATGTGTTAAATGAGGAGACAAATAGTATTATGAAGAAGTGAACTTTGAATCACTAAATTGGTGCAATTAAATACACTAAATACTGGAAAATTGTTGTTGACTCAACTAAGGGTTTCTCCTACAACAAAACATTATTAGAAAGCATTGCAAATATACAGTAGGGATTCAAGTCTTAAAACATAGTACGAAACATTTCAGTTGAATCAACCCAGTTTAAGTATTATTTAAAGTTTACAACAATTCTTTTTTTAATGTTTTCAATTGTTAACGTCATTGTCAATAAACTTTTCAAGATCATGAGGTAGTTTTAATTATATACCATTTCTAGGCATTATGATCTACAAACAGATTACTTAACTGAACTTAGCACACAAATTCTTTGACACATTGTTTCCATGCACCTAATAAACAGACAGATTGCTGCCAAGGTTGTGTACACTGGCATTTAAAGTGGCGCTCATATGTTCACTTGTCATTTAAATCACAAAATTACTGTCATTTCTTCTAATTACCATAGTTTGTATACACCTGTAAGTACAACCATACATGTATACACACTGGTAAATATTTGTGGGTACTAAATATTTTCGTTAACCAAATTCTTTTTATTGCATTGACAGTTAGTGTGTGAGGTGATTGATCTGAGTGTGGTGGGATGCCGTATAGATGAACATTACTCAGTGTGCAGATGCAACCAACACTAATTGATAAACACACTGATTTAATTACTTTATAAACCAATCATCAGTGAAACATGATTGTCTTTATATGTAAAATCGCTGACTGGTGCTGTAATTAATGATTTCTGTACTGTTTTATTTAAATACAGGATAATTTATTCGTTTATACAAACCATGGTGGAAAAAAAGTTTGCCTTCATCTCTATCAAAACAAGACAATGAACTGAATCATTCTACGTTAGTGATACTATCTGTTAGAAGGGATATACTAGCAGGTGTAGTCAAAAGGTTTATCCAATGATTCAACGGATGTGCAGTTTTAAATAATCGCTTCTGTTACAGTCATTAAATTTATAGGTTGCGTTTAGTGGATCATGTAACCATATATGAAAAATCACTACTGCAGCAATGTAGCTCTTTTATTTTTATGTTTCAAGCCGGAAAGCTAGGTTTACGATTTGTGTACGTGTGTTATATCTGACTGGATACGATTGAGTGTAATGCTATCCCATATGGATCTGACATGATACATAAAGGAAGAAACTTGGAAATAGAAGTCGGTGCTCGTATAACAAAGATAAACACAGATAGTGGACATGTAATGTGTCACAATGAGTGAGTTTGGTGTCATTTTCACATTTAGTGGAGTGCTTATACATACGTTACTCACAATATGATATAATACGGCTAAACCAAGGATCTGAAATCTGCAGCCTTAAATCACTTGCTTCATATTTCTTCATTTTTCCTAAACTCTCAGTGTTGATAATAATTGTGTCATGTTCTCTTTTTGTAATATAATTGTGTGTGCTCGTGAATAAGTGTGAAAAATGCAACGGATCTTAGTTCGGAGATTAAGTCGGAGTAAGAATCTCTCTGAGGAATCTCCATCTCCGTCTTTATCACTGAAAGGAAGTATTAAAAAGAAACTTACCAAGAGTAAAAGCGTAAGTTCTATAACTTATTGACCTTATTGTGATTCCTGACATGCTGATTTCACATGTCATTTCTATGTATCTGATGCTATGTTCTGTTTTATTTTACTTAATTAATCTTACATCAAAAGGTGTCTTCAAGAAATGAGTAAAACGTCTTTATAATTATAAAATTAAATATGAGTTACCGTTGTTTATTGGCTCATTTGGAGTTTTGATGTGTAGGAATTAACCACGCAGGCCGTAGGCCTAATTAGTTAATACGAAGTATCAGAACGACAAACCGCTGTTAATGAGCCGATATATGATGGTTATAGTCATATCTGATTTTGATTCCAACATGATCAACAACGAATTATAAAGGTAAGAACGGTTGTTACTTTTAGCACATGCAGATACCCGGTTTACTTTCGCTGTTAAGACAGAACAGCAAGAAGTAGTACCATTGTATATCGGCCAATTAACAACAGTTGTTCTGTTCTTTGTGTATTTAGACATAAAATCGGATCATGTTTAAAATATTATTGACATATAAAAGTAATTGAGATTTGATAAGTGGGACATTTATGAATACTGAATATTTAGTGCCAAATCATCAAGTTTAGCTTTTGTGACCTTGACCCCCCAAAAGTCCTTAACTTTGAACTTGAAGCCTAGATAAACTTTGAAGATCAGCTTTTTTGATACCATGGCTAAAATCATTTGACAGTTGAACATATGAAAATTCACATCAACATTTATACCATGTAATTGTATAAGACAAATTAAAAAATAAGAAGAAAACATTTAATTGTTGAGGATATTTTTTTGAGTTAAGCTACAAAAGCAAACATAATTTAGCTCTCTTATTTCGATCAAACCTCAACATGACAGTCTAACATCGTCCCTTGTGTTCATAGGCTTTGCAGTGAATTAATCAATTAACATATAAAACGTCTGTGAATTGGTTAATTATGTCCTAACTCTGATTACAATGATGCAACAATTAAAACATAATGTATGCAGGTCACAGGTCACTGATTTCAACATGTACGTGCACTTGTTGCAGTCCCCTTCTGACAAATTACTGCAAATTGCTGCACGCAACCATACATCTTAACACACCAATATAACACGGGGCGACTGCAAAAGGGTTCTTACTGATTCTTCATTCAATAGCTCTTAGAAAGGTTTTTGCTATCAACACTTGAATGTTAAACAATGATATAAGGTACACTTAAACACACAGAATTATATCCACCATTCAACATATGACAGTAGATTGCATTGATACATACAGGTCGTAAATTTTAATATTCATATATGATAAAATTCCCAAATGTAATGTGATATATTATACATTTTTGTCATGCAATGCAACATGAAATTATACCGATGTTCTTGTGGTTGTAATTGTATGAACAGCTTAGTATTACAGTCAAGTATTCAAAGTTACAATTTCGAGGTGCAACAGTGTAAATAAATATTATTAGAATATAAAAATAAATGTTGACATTATATCATATATTAGTAAAATTGTGAAGAATAATGTCTTTGTGAAAATCTACTTATTTTCAAATGCCTGTAGACAGAAGTCTGAGTATAAACATGCAGTAGATGTATTCTAAATGGGGATCCTTTTTATCAAAAGTGAATGCCAACAAAATTTGTCCTTTTAAGACACACATGAAATAATGTTTAGTACCCGACTCATTGTATACATTATTCTCTAGAACAATATTGTTGTTCCATGTTTTCTTACTAGAAGAACTTTTGGTGATATAGAAAATAACTTAAACTCAATTTATATTTTACATCAGATGGGTATCCTTTGGTTTCTCATTACTATCCACAAATCGAAAAGTAAGTGCAAAACTGGACTATGTGATTGAAGGTAAAGAACCAGATGAATCAATTTTGCTATCAACCTTCAATATTTAACCATAAAACATTCATCAGATATGGGATTTTAAGGTCATTGTATCCCAACTCTCAGTTTTTCCATCATAAATACGTGCCCCAAGGTATTTGAGCCACCCGCAAACTGAGATATAACAGTACAATTGTTGGGAGTGTTTCATTTTACAGATAGTTGACCACAAAATCATGCAAAGTTTTATGACAAAGTCCACTTGTATCAATCCACTGTATGCTGTGACATCTGTCTTATAATTCATGTTTAAGCACATTAAGCCATATTGAAAAGACAAAAAATGCAAAATAATTGTGCGTCGCACTTTCCCCAAAGATACATTGTAAAAGTGTAGTGTGTGTTTTTTAAATTATACAAAAAAAACACTATTGGGATTTAATACACTGTTTGCCTGAAACATGAGATACAAACATATTTTTTGTATAATTTAATACAACACATCGCTTGTCTATTGTGATATCAGCTGCTAAATTATTTTTTGGTGAAGCTTTGGGCTGTAAGATAGAAAAGACCTAAGGGTAAAATTGGTGAGTGTTCACATCTTGATCAGTAGAGTACTTGTTCATTATTTCTCCCACATAACCCAGCCTCAGTCTTGAATACTTATGTAGAGCATCTCAACACCTGATCATCCTCATTCACAAAACTCACCTGTCCAAATTACCTGTACTATGCTGGGTAGAGTTAATTAAGATACTTGTAATTCCATTTGATCAATGACCCATTTCACGCTGATAGAAAACTGAGTAAAATCGACTATAATATTTGTCCTCTAGTGGTTTGAATATCAAACTCCCCAGACAAAAACTGAAAAATCTCCCCCATAGCTTGACAGTTAGTAAAGTACATGGTTATTACGACGAGTGCAACATTGGGTAGATGTAACAATTAGATATATTGAATAACATTTTGACCTAGTTTTGAATGGGTGAATGTGATTTTATTTCGAGGAGCTTTCAGATTTGGTCTTACACCACTTCAGACATTGGTTTAAGGCCTTTGCACTGTCATATCACTTCATATTACTTGTATAAGATATCTGTCGGAAATCTGAAATATATGTATTGTTGCATTAGAGGTGTAGTTGAGGTAACAGTTTTGATTGTTTCTATTTCAGTTGGACACTGCTGTGGACAGTTGGGATCCAGCCAGCACCAAAGTTGGTAAGTTAACACATGAGACTCTAGTTATATGTTTACTTATATACTCCTGCCAAGTAAAGTATTGCTGGATGACAACCATCAGTGCATGTTCAAATGGTACATGCTTAAGTGTATCTGTCCACCTGTACAATCACAAACATGGCATCAATGCTGTCCACCTGTACAACCACAAACATGGCATCAATGCTGTCCACCTGTACAACCACAAACATGGCATCAATGCTGTCCACCTGTACAACCACAAACATGGCATCAATGCTGTCCACCTGTACAGCCACAAACATGGCATCAATGCTGTCCACCTGTACAACCACAAACATGGCATCAATGCTGTCCACCTGTGCAACCACAAACATGGCATCAATGGACAATAGTGTCAAGTCTAAGGACAATGTTATGAAGGCCAGTCACTTTACTCCATTTAGGTCCCACATGCATTCAAACTGTAAAACATTTTTCCTAAACTACAGAAAATACTTAATACCTTAATTGATATACAGGCTGAAAGGTGTTTGGCCTGTTATTTTTTTCTGATCATTTTCATCGTAGCAAACATAGATTTTAGCTCAATTCAAATTTGTAATTCTCACCACATGCTTTATTGAATATATTATAGAATTTTTAATACAATATATCTGGAAAATAGCCACTGTGTTCACTATTATTTGGAAAAGTGTCCACAATTATTATCCACAAGTAGAAACTAAATGTGTTCTGTATGGTTACTGAGCAAATTCAACTATCAATGTCAACACTTATTTACTGGTATGTTGATTAAGTACAGTGTAAAAAGGACAAGCATGTGAAATGAATCTGATGTTGCATGTTTGATTACCTGTCACCTGAGGGGAAAAGGTAACATTCCAGAACCTATTAGATTATGTATACAGTTACTGATTACCCTAATCTCATCATGTACATGGATTAACATAGCAAGCAAAAGTAAAACACATTATCCTAAGTTGCTGAAGGGGGAGAAGACAAGTCACAAAACAAAGTGTCAATTATATAGAGCAGTTAATGGTCACTGAGATAATTCATGCAGCCTTATGACATGAGATATGTTTGAGGGAGAGAATGTTTTGGTATGATGGGTTTAATTGTTACTTAAGATGCTGCGCAGTGTTTGATATCTCTCTACCAACACTATATCACAGGCTAGCTGTATCATTGACTTTTCAAACTTGAAAATTACAGTTCACACGCGTGATATCATCCACTGTATCATGTCATCATAAAAACTTGCACACCTAGCCTGCGTACCTGATCTGTGTTATATACATATATACTTTTTGAAATTGCATAGATACTATTCTTGTCGACTTCAATAGCACTGGTGATAGATATGTTGATTTTCAAAGCCATTAAAGATGTGGTAAGCCACACATTCTTCTCAAATATTTGGTGATACAATTTTGGACACATCCTTGTTGATATACAGGTACTACTCTAGAAACTAAATGTTATATAAACTATGGTGTTACCTATGTTGATAAAACATTATTATTTGGAGATATAAAAGGAAAGTATTATAAGAGTTAGCGATACAGTATTTAGTGTTATAGAATAAGGAATAAGATAGAACCCTTTCACACTAACTCCTTGATATGCAAAAAGGAGAGAGTAACCATAGCCTAGTGGAAACAATGCAATACAAATGTCACTTAATTCAGCTACAAGATTTATTAAATTTCCATTTTTTGTTGGATCATGTTTTATAGTGACAAAACACAAATATTTATGTTAAATGTACAGTACATAGAATTGATATAAGGAGCATATTGAGGGTATGAATGTGAAACCGTCATAAGTGCTTCTTAATTCAAGAGTACTTAGAAGCCTTTAGCGTTCATCCTTCAAATTGTATGATGCATTAAAGAAGCTTTATCCTGTATCAGATCAGAATTAGTCTATACAATTTACATTTATAATACAAGAGTATACCAAGCAACAAGTTAAGGGATAAATATAATCAGTATAATGTAATTACTACATTATTTCCAGTTCACTTATAAATGATTTACAACTACAGGTATAATCATAATGCTTTTTGTCAGCAAACACATTATGTTACATTGTATTTCTAATCAGTGTACCAACGACTAATGCATCTACAACAAGAGAAACAATCACCTTTGGTCTATTGAAAGGAGCTTGTCAAATAGAAAGTTAACATTGCATTATCAGGTTTTATTTTTTCTGCAACCATTTAAACAATTACACTTATCTTTTCAAGTGTCATCATTTTTTGCTGTGACATGATGTTCAATTATTGTCTGTATTGTTCAACTACATACAGGTGATATACTTCAGCATGTTTGAAGAACATGTGAATCACAAAGCATGGCATGGGAGTCATGGAAATCACTGCTCCTCCTACTTATCATAGGGTGTGCTGAAATCAAGAAAAAAACATGATAGATTTCTGCTCATTCTGCATTCAAAACCAGGCAGTAGAACAAGTGGAATGCAAACTGTTCCCTTTTTTTTAATTGATGCAATTTTAAGATATGCAAAGGTGTTTGTTTTAAGTGAAGTTTGGCATTTTTTTTATGTAACCTGATACTTGTAGATGCTTGCGTATTCCAATCCTGTGCATACATCTCCATAATTTGACCGTATTTCACTTATATGCCAAGGGTGTATAACCAGGTCAATAGCTCTTGTCTATATAGACTGTATGATTTATGTCAGACAGTAAGGTGCAAGATTGGAGAATTTATGTCATCCTTAACCTATAACCTCTGTGCAATGAAGATGAGTTTGTATCATTCTCTACAGGTTTGATTTATAATGTCTAAGTGAAGATGTTTGCTTCCATGTTTATTTTGTCTACTAGTGTTTTCCAAAGTGCTTCAAACATCTCAAACTTTGACATACCCTATGACCTCTTGTATATCAAATCATAAAGCTGCAGCAACTGGTATAAACCAACAAACTCTGAAATAAGTCTGAATATAATTTTTAACAGTTCGCTCAACATCTCCATTATACGATGACTTGTATAATTAACATTGTATTAATAAGTATCATTAATTGATAGGAATAATTTTAATAAATTACTTTGAAATATATGCATATCATTAGCTACATGTACATTACTGTATGGCTGAATATGGACAGCCTTGTTACCATGTACGGCATGAATGATACCTTCCGAAAATAGACGCAAAATATTGAAAACAAAAACCTGCTTTATATGTGGCGATACAAGTACCATCTGTCCACTTTGTCCACATAAAAACCTAATTGTTTTCACAGATGATGAAGTGTCTTATTCTGGTTGCATGTTCTATCATTTTGATGCAAAACATATGCACCCTAGTGTTTTATGATGCATTAGGGTTTAGCGTTATTAATACAGGGCTAACTGCAGTGTATGATGATTTACAGCTTATCATTCATATGCATTATATATGCACCAATTTATCATTTAACCCAAACTTACCTGCCATGTATGAATAATTGGCATTTTCGCTATTCGTTGACTTTTATTGAGCAAAACGAAATTGTATAATTTGCAGACAGGTAGTGTCTGGTAAATGATCTTTTTCTGATATTTTTCTGGGCAGTTATGATAAGGACAAATTTCTTTGTTATCTTCCATTTAGTTTTGTTCATCTTCATTACATCACATGATAGTTTTATTTGTTGAAAACTCTTTTGCCTGTCTGAACTTTTCTTATGTCTAGACTGCCACATCCAAAATAGATGTTTGATACCCTTATTTAAAGGTCAAGGTCACTGCTATCCTCTTGTAATCAGTATTGACCTATGAACAGTCGGCACACTAGATGCTGAGTTGGGATTCACAGTCTGCTAGATGTATGATAATGTACTTCAAGCAAACACTCAGGCATGGATAAATTAGATCTTCAGTATCTGTCAGTGATGACCTTTCTGTTTTCTTTGGGAGAGTTTTAAAATAGCTTTGTATTCCACGTACATCATGCATTATGTGTTGTGTTGGATACCTGTTGCTTTACTTATATGTTCTGGGTACTGTTTTGCCTAAACGTAAACAAAATCATGTTAATCTTAATATCGGTAACTCTTCAACAGCTGATCATGTCCAAAAAAATAAAGACAGGGTTGACAGCACAATAACAACAAAGTAGTTGAAAAATAAGAATGCTTTAGGATTTCATTCAGAGATTATTATTTTTTGATTCAAGTCCTTACAATATTTTGTGCGTAAGTTAAAGTTTTGAATAAGTGCTTAGGTAAAATGATATTATGGTAACTTTGTGTGGGTTGTGCCATAGTAACAGACATCAGTACTTGGACATACTGTTGTGTTCAACATTTAGTACATGATTTATGTTCTGCACATGTGTCAAGTGTTAGCTATAGATAAGTTACCTACCATTTAGTCACACGTCTTACATGATGCTCATTTGTCAGCCTGATACACGTATAAGATAGAAGAGCATGGTTGTTACATAATAAATCCCACTTTTTCAAGGTAAATAGCTATTGTTGTGTATATGACTAAAACAAGTCAATTTATCAACACAACCTGTCAAGTTTCCCCACAGCAAAATGGATGGAGAGCTGGTCAGTTTTTGCCCAAAGGCCAGGCTTAAGTACACTATAGTTTCTGAGAGAATAAAAGTAAGTTAATCCTTAAATCTCATGAGTTTTGATCAGCCTTTTCATACACTACATTAAAATGAATCATGATTTTTATCCTTTATCCGTTAATACACAGAACCTGTCAACCAGATTGAAAGTAGATTACGACACATGTGCAATTTCCTTTGTTAAGGTTATAGATTCTGCACAGAGTACAAAATACCTATTTACGCTGCAGCTTCAATTTACCTTTACCTATTTAACTCAAACAGCCAATAAAGGCAATAACTTAATTTGGATTGACAAGTACACTAACACCTGATCAAAACAGAGATGCAGTGAAAAACATGACTTAACAAGGGATGAGAAAAAACGGATAATTTGATTTGTTTAGCCTGTGGGGGAGAAAGTCTCATGTCAGTTGTCACGGGTCAGTGGTTGGCTGTAGTTTGTCAATAACGGTCAATCGTGGTCAAAGGGCTAATTGTTATATTGACCATTAAAGTAGTTTTGAAAGTTTTATATTACTTGCTTGCCTGTGTGATTTTGGAATATTGCCTCTGCATGTAAATTGGTGTTTATAAAGAGGATTTGTCCGACTGTGACCAGAGAGCAGGTAAAAGTGCTTTAAACGAGAGAAAGTTAGGGACGTAGATGGACATTTTTGTTTTTATAATGTGATTGATATGTACACGTATGAAGTACCAGTGAATGTTGATATACCATACAAAAGTGGATATATAATTATATTTAACGTTTCGTGATATTACATGGTGTGTGACAAACTGAACAGTGTTTGATTTTTTTCTATATTTAATGTTAATGTTGTAATTATGAGGATTTAACACCAGCAAAAAGATCTGTTTATGGGTTGTTACAACAACAACTTGAATAATATTTTGACAGTTGTTTGGATTATGCTACAGTTGTGTTTGTGAATTCAGTAACTATTTGGTGAGTATACTCAGTAATGTTAACCTAAGACAGATTACAAAACCTAATGAAATGTATGGCATGATTTCGTGTGAACATTAATTATGATTAAGCTTTACTTTCTTTTACTTGGGCATTTAAAACTGTGAAATAGCATGTACATTGTATAGAGCATTGTTCATATAACGTTAAATGATTGTGGCTTGATGGCAGTCTTTTCTTATCATCAACACTTAAAGCTGATGTGGATGTGCGAGCAGTGGTAAAGGAGTTAAGGAGATGATTAAAAAAGCTATTGTCGAAATTAATTGAAGGTGTTGAAGTTCAAGTAAAAAGTAGAAATTGAGACTATAAAAATACAAACAGGTGCTCTCAATAATTCAACTAGGGATACAATTTAGTTGTTGAAAAGAATAAAATGTTGTTAGTGCTGTCAAAGCATAGGATAATTTGTTGTTTATTTTGAGACCTTCATGAGAGAGATGTTATGTTTCATTTAAGTATTGTGTAGTCACTCTACAGTGAAGATAGGCTATGAGGGTTTTTTCCTCAATAGGAGTTACTGTCAGAATACTCCTTCATTTTTTATCATCATCATAAAAACAAAGACATAATAAGTCAGGTTTTAATTTCATGATTTTTGCCTCAAATGATGTTCATATGGTGATGGTGATATATACTGTATTTCTCTGGGCTCAATAGCATGCATTTTAATTACCATCAAATCAGATTACTATATAGCTATATCATTCACTGACAAATGTACTGGCTTTAAATGCATATATCCTTAATTATTATGAAAAAGAAGTTCAAGAGGTCCTTTGTTCTACTCTCAAGGCTTTGGTTTAATTTTCAATTTTAAAGAAGTTGAATTGAATTAAAACAAGCCATGACACCTTGGTTGTTAGAACTTCAATTCTTAGGCTGATTTCAATGTTCAGTGTAATATTGAATGTAAGCAGTTTAAGAATTTTACATAGGAATGCTTTGATTTAATTATTCAGGAATTGATCTTCATAGCATGCAATCATAGGTTTATAGAGTAATAATGTATTCAATCGCAAAACCTCAAATAAATAACGCTTAATTCCAGATTTCAAAAAGCTCATTTACATGATAGAAACTAAGAATCGAAAGTTAACCGCAAACAAATTAACTGATATACGCCACATTTGTAAAGTGCATTATTACAATCTGGCAATATTGCAGCTCGATTTAATTGGGAAATTATCTGTGTGGCATTTCACTTAACTTTGCACCAATGATCTGTTTTTGCATAATATTGTTATTTAAAAGTTTGTTATTACACCAGAGGAGATTTAGATTGTGGTTTTGAATACATGTTCACACGTTGTGTTTAATTTCACTGATTTCCATATTATGTTAGAGGTATAGGTGAGAGACTGCACACACCTACTTGTGAATAGGTGAAGCGTTATTGAAGACCTATATCTACAATGATCGCCCAGCACAAATATTTGTTTGATAGATTCATATCAGGCAAGGGAGCGAGAGATTCTATAAATAAAACTGTCCAAATATTGTTAATGAACTACAATAAACATTATGGACAGCTTGACCCATATGTTAAACAAGTTCACCATGATTTGACATTTTTTCATGGTTATAACTTTGATTGAAATCGGTCATGTAGTGATATAGATACAAATCTCGGATGTTGACAAAAGAGTTGCATAAACTACTACAGTCACTACTAGGCCATAACTGTGCCAATTCCCAACTGTTGTAAATTTAATGGACCACCAGGCCACCACCAGTAGCGTTGACTGCAGCATTATGAAAAGCTGGGCAAGATTTATGTAATATCAAGAGTTGTGGAAAATTTAATTGGGCATTAATAAATGGCTCAACAGGGAGTTCTGCTGCATTTAGAATGAAATATCTATATATAGACACAAGTTTCAAACAAAACCTGCTGTGTTAGAAAATACAAGAAAAGTGGGAAATAATCCTTTACCAATATCTGCTTTTATAGGAATGATGAGTCACTTACTATTCGAAGGCAGAGGTCACTAGGAGAAATAAAGATGCACATTAATAACTCGATATGCCCTACTTATGATTTTTTTAAGCCAAACTGTACAGTGTATAATGATGGTCACCGAATTCTGTATATACGTATTTCCGTTTAGTCTGAACATGGCGAGACTTATCCAGTACGTTATTCATTAATCAGCAGTCTGCACCTACCTGGGAATCTGTTCTCTATGCTTTACAAATTCCTCCTTTTAATGTGGGAAGACTTTTATAGGTATCCCCAAACAAAAGACAGCGTACATAATTAGATATATGTACACCTGAAGACTGTATAAAGAAAGGTTGGCCATTTAAATGAAATAGGAAACTTATGGCTGTAATAATGGGCCCAAAAGAGATTTATGTTCACTGCCAGGTAGAAGGTGAAGATGGCCTGTCTTCAGTATGCTTTGTTGAATCTATATGGAAGTAGGAGGAATACACAATAAAATGCATGAGTGAAAGAATGGAATAACGTATGGCTGTTTAATGAAAGACACCAATAGTTCAGTAGGAAAGTGGACAGCTGTGATCAGTGAGAACATAGTTATGACATATCCAGGTGCAACATAAGCACCATATCACTTGAAGTTCATTGTTGGACAAAGTGTAAATTGATGACACAGTGAAATTACCAGCAAACTTTGAGGTGTATGGAGGGATATATGGTGTATAATATTGGTTGACCTAAGTGCACTCTTATATGCCCAAAATGGGGGCAAGAGATCTGTGATATACATGTAGTAAGATTGCCATATACTTGCTTATTATTGATTTTTTATTAAAACCTTTTTTTTGACAATTCATTTGTGAACTATATTTATTTTTTCTGTTTGTTTCCAGGTAACCTATTCTCCAACAAGTTCTGGAGTCACTATAGTGATTATACAGATGGATACAGTGCAATAGAAGGGTAAGTCAAGCACAGTTATCTATTCTCTAACATTCAACGTAAGTATGATCTATTTTCATACAGATTGTACATGATCTTTGTTGAGGACATTCTCTGTTACATTTTTTGGATAAAAAACCAACTAACATATATATGCATTTGGATATTTATGAAACAAATTTGGTTGCCATGGTTGGGTTTGGGCTGCTGTTATGGGTAATTGACCTTCCCTGGCAGACTCTCTCATATTGCTAATTATAAATTTGTTTTTACTTGAAGATATAGAGTACAGAAAGTCTTTCCTGAAACTTGATCATCTTACATTAAGTGATGGTCTATTTACCTCTCAAGCTTGGCTTTTATCAGTTTTCAGATTTATTTTATTGAAATTAAGTGAACATGTCCTTGCTTTCACCTGGCTATTCAAAGTCTAGAAATGCGCAATATTTAAGTATTTTGACATTTTTTATGGGACATTCTTGCAATAGCTGACTATAATGGAAGGAAAAACTTGTGGTTTGGTATAAAACATTTTTACTCCCTGCATTAATGTTTTGGTATTTTCAAACACTTTTTACAGATATTATATAACCATAAATCTAGTAATACCCATTGAAATCATGTGCCTTTTATGATCTACATTATATATTGGGTGTGCATCAAAAGAATACTGTATGCACTACTGGTTAAGATAGATTTATACGCCATTAAATCATGCTACAATAACATAAATGTATAAGTTGGGCATGAAACAGTTTTATTGAATGTACAAAACCAAATATTCAGTACCCGTACAAATTTGAATTCCTGTACAATATCCACTATATTAAATCTCCAGGAAATGGCAAATGAGCCACTTACTCTGAACAGTATTTGAATGAAAATGTTAATGGTAAGCAATATATCATGTCTTCCATGCAATCACTTTTCAATATTACCTGTTTCTCAATCCATATCATAGCTGTATTCTGAAGCATTGACAATTCTATTTTTCTGGGCACCAGCTGTTTGTTTTTATGTGATCGTGCAGTATTTTTATTTACAGTACACTGTGACTTCATTATAACGCGGTCCACAGGAAAAAATGCGTAATAACTGACCGCGTTATATATACGTTGTTCAAATTAAATTCTTTCCCAGGGCCGGTTTTCACATACGGAAACAAATTCCCCACCGCCGTCATTTGGTGTGGGACATTTGGTCAGTGTATTTATGGTTATAAGTTTAACACACAAAATATTTACAATTCGCAGTATCAATAGGTGTATATCGGTAAAATAATATCTCTTGTTAAATATTTTTTTATTTTTTTATGGAAACATGGTATGCAATAATAGGACAGTCAATGTAAAACAGAAACAAATATAATATGAATGCGATCTGATTTTAAAGTGTGAATATGAATAAGACTTTGGTATTTCGGACGTGTCTGTCTGATAACTGCTACTCTTTATTTTTGACGCTGGATTGAGACATTTGAAAGGTTTTTAGTGATGCAAAAAGCACTAGTAAAATTTGAGTACAATCTTCTTAATAAAGGTTGAATCGAGTGTCACTAGAAATATCTGAAAACATTCTTTGATCCAAGAAATTTTATTGGGATCCCAAGGAACAGTCAACCAAATGACACCCTGTCAACATACGCTTTCCAAACAAAACTAGTGCAACACGTTTGGTGGTAATGGTCATGTTAGAATCAAAATAAAACATCTGTACCCGTGTTTTATTGCGTTAATAAATTACGGAACTCGTTCTGGTGCATGCTAGCGCACTCATGATTTATTTCATACGCACTCGAACTCGTACTCATATTTTATTACTGTGATAAAACATGGGTACAGATGTTTTATTTCTTAATTAAAATCAGACCAGCCCCTCAGTTAAGATGATACTTCCTATCTCAATCCAGACTTTATTTTCATATTGTAGAGTATATATGAAAAAGTTCATTGACAGATGCATATCAGACTTCCGTCCTATGTGTTACCAAGGATACTGTTTTATGACTTCCTAAAAGTATTCATTTTCGTGGAGGAAGTATTTGTATTGATATTACAAAATTACAAAGTAGATTTAGATAAATACTTGATGAAAAAACATGTGTAAGTGAAAAGTGATACTCAACTTCCTGCATTAAAATTAAAATATGCGCCTCAGTCGATATCACTTTACTCAGGTTGATAATTCCTCATATTGGCCTCATTAAAAGGCTATAATTGTATAGAAAACACCATCATTACATAGAAGATAGTTAGAATTGCATCAAGTTATATCTTACTTACATAGGTGGGACCACACAAAATATGAAGTTATCTCTCATGTGTAACAATCTTCTTTATGTTCTCTCAAATGGATACAACATTCTGCACACAGCTTATGATGGTGCCTATATACACTTAAACGAATTTCTAATTGGCCACTATATAAAATATGATATTATGCGACATTTTTAATCAATGCAATTTATCGATTAAGGGGGGAAAAAAACGTTTCCATGTACAAAACTGTCCTTGCGGAATGGTCTAAGGTGTGAAAATAGGTTATGTATTTGTCGAATTTGGTAGGAATGTATTCCTGATTGATTGTCTATTATGAA
>ENA-OREC01000218-OREC01000218.1-marine-metagenome-genome-assembly--contig:-NODE-218-length-18790-cov-11.746540_pt1 | contig 18790 bp, 8 predicted proteins | sample MGYA00248626_ERZ508543 | MGnify/ENA primary metagenome ERZ508543 (study PRJEB26211, sample SAMN05518279) | marine metagenome | isolation source: Puget Sound, Washington, USA | host: Bankia setacea...
AAAACATGCGCGTATTATATAATGGATAAGTGTAATCTAGATAATGTTGGTCTACAACAACAACAACAACAACAACAACAACATGATTATGCAATGCACCACATATTGTTCTTTCTCAACCATTGTTAATGTTCTGTTTCTTCTAGACAAGTCTCCTTTGAAATCACATGATAGTGGTTAAAGAAGTCGTATTATGTGTTCATCAGACGAGCTGTAATACCCGTTTCACAGTGACAACTCAATGTCACTATGAAGCAGGGCGCGGGACGATGCATTATTACAAATGGGTGTACTTTAATTAACACTGACTATGTTGATCTCGCTTAAGATATGGGCTTCACATCTGTAAAACGTTTCTTAAAAATATTGATGCATCACGATGATAAAAGTGTTTTTTTTGACAACGGAAATTAATATCTCTTCTCACTCTTATTTACTTAATTAACACTAGCATAAGGTCCAAACATGCTTATTCACGTTGGTGGTGGACACAGGTGTACGCGTGTGTGCTTTTTTATACACTCCGAAGTACTCTTTTTAAAATAGTTACTTCAACGAAAGGATGCTGAACACATCGGAGTTCGTAGTACTGATCAATTCCAGGTTTTGACTTGCGTATAAAAAAGCATGCGTTGCATTCCATTGTACCGGTTGGTTACAGGGTTGGACTCTAGTTTTATTTGATTAGCCACATCTCAACGTCAACTATCAAGCTTCAAATAAATGAGTATAAATCAAATAAATTGTAGTATAAAAGGAGCTAAACCTTCTAGATTATGTCTATTAATTATGAGATATACACCTTGTCAAGTAGTAATAGCGTTATTTGTGTAATCTGTCGAGTGAAGTACTTTGGACGAAAAAGATTAAATGGAATAAAAACCAAATAAATAAATGGATTGTGTTAATATGCAATGTAAAATGGCAGAACACAGTTTTTAAGGTTTTGCAAAATATACTACGACGAAAGAGGACAACTAATTTTAATGGAATGCGTCACTTATAGCAGAGGTGTGTATATTTACGCTCGTGACTAGTTGTTTTATCTAGGTTTCTAGGTGAACTATAACAACACCACTATGTACACAGAACACGTCGTATTGGTGTTACAAGAGCAACAACCAACATTGCAGTATGCCTTTCTCAATCGAATTACATTGCGTATTTGTTGGAACACTATTATGATATCGCTTAATACTTAATATAAGACTTGTTTTCACTGTTACGTATGCTGGTATGTTCTGTTTGGAATTTTCCAGTTAATTTGATATTGCTTAATATATCTAATTCTTATGAACGATCAAGATATTGTTAACTCACCAACGAAACTGTGTCAGACGAAATATATAGTGTTGTACGATTCGCTACTTTATGGATTTAGTATAGAACAGCAGACAGCTAGAGTGGGCTGTGGTTTACCCTTGTAATCCGCAAAATACCCTGGTGAGTATAGCGAACGGTCTATCTGACATTCAAGTTTTAAATATCGACGATGAGCTCGGGCCCCGAAATGTACGCCCCTTTAATATAGTTACGGGTATTTATCTTCTTTTATCCTAAATGCGATGAGGAAGATTTTGTTCTATGGCCCCGAAACGATAGTAATACACATACAGTACACGTATATACAAATAATGCGTGATTTAGTTCCATAAAACACCGAGAAAAAGTTAATTATTTTATGTATTCCTATCGAATATAAAGAATTGTTTCACTTACTCTTTAAACACTTTGGTATTCTCATGGTGCAATGGTGTTTTAAAGATGCACTGACAGTATGTAATTGAGGTGTTATCCCACTGGGAATTATAATGCAACACCAGATGTATGAACTGTATGATGGCAGTTCAAATACCCATTATTTTAAATGGCAAGGTGATCCTGCATGTACGCTAACACAATACATGATCTGGACATATACTATGCGTTGCATGCAGGGTTTGTTTAACATATAGATTAAACATAATTTATTCAGTTCGTAGTAACAACATGTACACCATTAGTAGATTGAACTGGAGTGTAGTCTAGATTGCACTATACTAAGTACATCTTCATTGTATTCACTATAAGATAATTAGTTGTTTTTTAAATGTCCACCCAGACTCTTTGGGTTCCACATGTAAGCAAAATTCATGATTGACGAACATTTTCGACGTAAATCGAAAATCCGCAAGTCTCGCGTGAGTGTGCGTTAAATCTCGTCTACTCACTATCTCACTCACTATCTATAAAGTCATCCACAGGGTAATGGTGCTTAATACCCTATAAGTATCGCCTTCTATAACACATTATCCCCCGCCGTATTGTTAGAAATATTGAAATACAAAATTCTAATGCGAAACTGGACTAACTCTGTGGTAAATAAGAAAATAATCCGGGTAGTTTAGCATAGAATGTTCACAATGTACCCAGGCCTATTAAGTTGTCATATCAAATTGAAGAATTTATATTTTAATGTGTGGTCCCTTTTTATAAGATGTGATTTATGAAACAGTTGGAAACAAAATGGCGGAACGATGACAGTAAGCTTTTGAATATTACAGAAAAGAACGGGCATGTATAATGATGGATCGTGAAATGTAAAGACAGCAACTCTTGACCTCCGCCGTAAAGAATGAACCTGTTGAGTTGATTGTTGGTGAAACAGATGACAAAAAAACATATGCATTCCTTCAAACATGATAAGAAAAATTAGATAGTTTGTGAAATATTACAAAGCAGTTTCACTAAAAGTAAAGAACACTTTTGGTTGCGCGTATAAACGAAATTTCAACGATGAGGATGCAAATTAGATGGTAACACTTTATCCGATGAACAAGCATGGCGTACGGAGGAATATAAATAATGGTGTAGACCGTCGACTGAGTGAAATAACTGAAATATTTGTGTGGTGATGTTAAACGTATCATTCAACACGAACATGCAGGTACCAGGGTTAATTCGCATTGGTTAAAGCCACGGTGTCCATCATGTTAAACATTCATGTTTTTGGTAGTATTTATTTCTAAAAACGTATTTTAGTCGTTAATGGCGCAATTTCGTTCCATTGTCTTGGAAAACCGTCGTCCTCAGAAGTATTCGCACTTGTTTCTTTTTATTGCTGTGTGTGTGTCGTTTTTATTAATTTTACAACGATTACGAAACAATTAATTATAACTATATATAATATTAATCATGCTCGTTGGCACCGATACATGCCTTTGTGTAGTCTTCGTATGGAAGGAAACCGGAGTACGCGGAGGAAACCCACCTGTCCGACTTGGTGACCACACCTCAATACGACGCTGTTTATCGAACCCGTGGGTTGCTGTGTTGTTTTCACTTAAGCAAGGCCATTATAAGAATATAATTTGTTAAACACGTAAAGCTTGCAATCAACACACTTTAAAATGAATAACTTGCGGGTTCATTACAGCCAAAATAGAGGGCTCGATTAAATAGATCTAGTGCAATCTAAAACAATCAATCATACTCAAAATATAAATAAAAAAATATAAGTGACAGTTAACCTCCACCTACGATTACATGGTACGTTTATCGACTACTTTTTCACCTTTTCGAGCAGACGACTTTTAAAATTATTTCATTCAGAAAATTCGTTTACATGAATATTGTATTTGTGCTCATTACTCAACCCCTGCCCAAGCACTCGGTAATTGTTGGACTACTTATGATACTGAGCCCCAGTGTTGCAGACGACTTTTCATAATTCCAGAAGACGACCTTTTGAAATGTCATTTTATTTCACATGGGAAAAACTATCCCCCTTCAACCTACTAAGCTCGACAAATTAGGATTGTCAGCTATGATTATGAAGTGTAAATACAAGCTATAAATGCCCATACAATTATTTACATTCGAATAAAAAATACCAACTTCAAAGAAATGATGTATGCAACCGCTTGCCAACCATGACTTCAGGCAGTTCCTTCTAAACTGTGTAAACTATGTATTTGTGTGACGTTGAAACATTTGTTGTCCTTAAGATTTTTTTGACTTCCTTCTACACTATAGATTCTTTCTTTCTGACAGTTTCAGTTGAAAATGTTACGTTTTGTTCCTTTTTACTCCCCGTTTTATTGCATAATCAAATAAAAGGGCAGCAAGAAAACGCAACCACTATTTACTGAACATGAGTAACTTTTATTGGTAATATGAGTTATTGTTATATCAACACATTCATGCAGGCTATTGCGTCACTTCAAACGACGAGTATACTTAATAGCTGTACCCTCAGGTTAGCGCGAGAGTTCATGTACCCAATATAGCCTTTCCAGAAACGAGGACAGTTGTGCTTTGGGTGGTTTCATCATAACGTTAACGTCATTCTTGAGTTTATTGAGTTTCTTGAGTTTTGTTTAGGTGATACCCTGCATTACGTCACAAACGTCAACTGAATATGGTTTGTTACGCCGTATGAATCTCACACGATGACACGAATACTCTTGGTATGTTTCAGCTCAGTCAGCTTAACTATATATAAATGTATCAAAGCGCCATTGTAGTCGTCTTGAAAAAATGTGTGGTCATATGCAGTTCAGCAATGCTAAAAAAGCAGCATGCATAACAATCCACGATAGAGCACACTACTGTGTTGGTTTTATGTATAAAACGCGTCCTTGCACAGTGTAATTAGCAAAACTATTTGGACATTCTTCCTATGTCAAGTTTTTTTCCTACTTCCCACAATGCAAATGCCTTCCTCTGGTTAATAAATCACAGTCGATTTCAATTATGCATGTTTGCCTTTACCCGGCGACGTTACGTTTTACGGATGTCACATCACGTTACGTTACGTCGAAATTTTAACGTCTGCAAATGTAACGCCATTTCGCGCCTCACGCCAACCGCGTTAATTCACTCACTAATTAAAGTCAACTATCATTAACCATTTGATAACGACAAAACATTGGCTTAAAGGGGCATGTGGTCATTTTGGGCAAATAACTTCGAGTTTGTGGTTTGTAAAATGTTGTTTATGCATAAGTATGGTTGGTTTAGGTATTGTTTTCAACATCATACAGCGTTAAGTAATGTTCATGTATTTCGATTACAAATAACAAGGTATGATCCGTAACTCCTTAAATCACAGGACCTTACTTGCATCGTCCTACTTGCTACACGTTCTGAATACTGGAATCTTCGAATGTGTCATAAGTTAACCTTCTAATTCGTTTTCTTCGTGCTTGTGTTAGTTGGTTTGTGTTAATAAAGATGAAAACCACGTTAACGTTGATTCGATAGCATTTTCTTTCTATGCTTTACTTTGCATTTGGATGTATCTTAGAATGACACGACCAAAGCCTTAACTACCAGATATGCAAAAGCAACGTAACCATATATCGAACAAAAAAGATCTTCAAACTAAACCATTCACCATTTCTTGACACTTTAGATAACCCGGGCGACATAAAATACCACACACCGGTACTGCTAATCATGTCAACATTTAACTGGTGTGCACTTTGGTTTAGGGTGTCAATGGCCGGATTCAGGGGAAAGCATAGTTGACTCCAATTAGATATAAAACTCGTCATATATTTAGATGCACACTCAGATCTAAACTCTTTAACTATGAAGACGTTGTCGTGCGTGCACTGTGATTTAACACGTTTACACACTCGTGCAGTTATCGGTTGTCTGTTCTCATACCAAGATACTGTCTGCTCATTACAACAATTACAAAGACATTTGAGATTGACTTAGTCTTCTTTTGTTTAGACATCATCACCATATCACGACGATGCTTCTTCGTCTGCTTCAGGTGAGCTAAGTCCGCTGTCGTCTGTTTTAAACCTTTTATCCAAATTCACTTCCCCGTGTTTAACTGTTCTCGGATTTGGTCGACAAGTATTTCTGTTTAAAATGGCAAATGTTTGAATCGGCCTTCCTCGGCTTTTATCATAGAGAAATTCCATCTGTCAGCAATGTTGGTCTGGTTTTAATTAATGCACGTCAGGTTAAAGGCACAAGCCATGGAGGCGACAAAGGCTTTGGTATTTTCAAGCAAAGGTTAATTCAGGAATGTTTGTACGTTTGTAGTAACACTATCAGCACATTAGAACTAACAATTGAATATTGAATGAAATATAGACATAAATATGACTTCATGGAGCATTTCAACATGAGTTATGAATGTTCATCTTGCATATTAGTTCGTTGATGTTTGATACACAAAGCGCCTACTCGGAGTATTTAACCAATGGTCTTAATACCCGTACATGTGAAGCGTCATTCAAATCAACCCTTCGCTCAAATCCAATATACCATGTGTTTAACATCCCTTTAAGAATCTGGCAACCTCCCAGCTACGTTTAAGTAATGATTATACACTGTAGAAGTGACACTGTTTTGTTGTAGATCTGAGGAGACACGTTTATCAAAGGGTGAACGAAATGTTATCCAAGAAAAAAATGAAACAACAAAAACTAGCAGACGTTGACATATGCAAACATCCTGAAACTGAGAAATGGAAAGATATTGTGAAACGTATACACTCGTGGCAGAACAATGAAAGCAGGCAAAACAACATCATTATTATCATAGTGCATAGGGACATGTGACATACAATGTAATACACTCAAACTAAGTTCATTTGCTTTACAATAACGTCTGCGGTCTAACACGAAAAAGCATAGAAAACATGCTTGCGTATTAATTTCGAAAAACAAAAAATAAAATATGTGCTGTATTGTGACCTCAACAATTATAGCTATCACGTGAAGATATATAGATGTTAAATTATTATCGAGTTGACTTTAAACCAGACTTACTTATAGATAGAGAATGTTCTTTCTACTGGTGGTACACATACTCGCCATGTTTGGGGGATCTTCGAGACTATGCATAGTTTAGTTGTTGACTTTGGTGCACTCATTTCTATTTTATCTCAACCAAAACTATTTAAAGTATCCTGCTGAAGAGCTGACAAAATCAGGTCGAGATTGAAAAAGGATCAGTAAAAAGTAGAAATAGCAGACACAAACCATACCGATATCGAACTTGTTTTGCTTATTTCACTTTCAACCAAGAGGAATCCGGAAAATTATCTTCCGAATAGTTTCCAAACCGGTGCATCTGTTTTATTGCATGTTAGGCCAAAAGAAGTGTAATTTGTGATGATGGTACTGAAATGGACCCACAAAATCCTATGACAATAGCGCATTTACAACGTGGCAACGACGTAATTATTGCAATCAAGACTTCATTGAACGATCTACCATCTACAGATATATTCACGTTATTATTTACAGACTCAGGCTGGTAGCTTTATGTCATCAGCTATAGTTAAAGATAGCAAACATACATGTCTATGCATATAGCTTTGATTCCAGACATTCTTATTGGTCAATCTGGTGGTTTCTCTGTAATGCGCGGATATGATTGGTTTATTAAATTGGAACAAATGCATGTATACCATTTCCGTTCTGGGTTGACGGCACTCAGTACTTTAATACGTTTTTGTTCGGTAAATGTCATAAACACTAACATATTTACCTTTGGCCTATCTGTCAGTTTGTGTGTTGTGAATGAGAAACTGAGAATCGTGTTGTAGACTGAAGACCCTATCTGATGAAAGTGTCTACAGAAAACAAAGATTATAGCCCTCTATCTGTTACTATCGCTTCCTGGGACGAGTACTGCCTTACCTCCGGGGAAATCTGAGGCGAAAGAACGCCATAAAACATTATTTTGAAGTAATTTATATGGTTTTGCTTTCTGTAGTACGAGTATTTTTAGCATTTACCCGTTATGATTAGCGCGCGCCAATACTTTGAGAAATCATATCAAAAGTTTTTAAACATATATATATATATTCTTTATCTCCTCCAACATAGGAGAGCTACAATGGTACGGCATGGTACCACACATTTACAGAGCTTGTTGAATAGTTACCAGTGGCATAAACAATTACAATGGCGAGATTCATTAATGATATGCAGCACGTGTTGATAAAGTGTTCGTGCACGTGTTGATTAAATACCAGGATACTTATCGATTGTAAATTTCATTGTAGATATAATCTGCATCAATGCTCGTAAAGTGAACTCTTTATAAGCTATGGAATGGCTTTTATTGAGCTTAAGTGATGAAGGAATTAATCACCATACGTCAAATAATTACCCGACCATAAACATTGTTGTAGGAGTTCATGAAGATGTGAAGATTCCACTTTCATAAAATAAGTACATATTACAGGTGTGGATCAATACTCGTGTACCGTTACATACGCGAGGTACCTACGGGGCTCTGTAACTGATAAGCCACATTGATTAATCTCCTAATTGTTTCTATAATTCCCAATGAGTAATTGTATGACGAAATGGAGATAAAAGAAATATTTAAAAGCGAGCATGGATGATGGCTGTACATGTTTGAGGCATCAGTGCCATATCATATCAGTGTGACTGTAACAATGAAACAACACAGAGTAAAAACCAAGCAAAAACACTCACCCAAACCCCACTTTTACAGTCAAACATATATCATGCGGCATTTATTACATTGACAATACGCAGACAAGACACTATTCGGAGAGCTTCGTGTCTCTCCGTTCAGCCTGCGCAATGTTATAGCCAATGTGCAATTCAATGCCTTGAGTACGAGATACGTTTATGACACTCCGGTCCAAGCTTGGGGGTCCTCTATGCGTGACAGAGCTGTATCAGAAACCTAACTACACGCGACGGTCGGTCATGTGATACTGCCATGCACAGGTGCGTATGGAATTAATACCATGGACGCTTCACCCACGTGTCACTAGACAATGCATTGTGTTCGGTTGTTCGTTATTAGGTTATAGAAAATAGTGCACCAGAAGTTTGACATACCGAATTTTAGGTTTGGGCTACGGAGAATAATACGCGTGTAGTTAATGATTCGGCAAATAATAACGCATATATAGATACCGTTGAAACGCATCATAAATGTATATGTGATCAGTGACTAAACTACTTTATATGTGTCTTTATTATCTGTAACTGGTGTATAACGTTTGATGTTTAATATGGTTATGGAAAACACTCGGTACATGTTCTAGCATTGGTCATTCTCTCTCAAAGATGCTGCTTTTATAGCTATATTGCATTCTTCCGTCAAAACGTCATTATAAGAGAAATATAAAGTATCTAAATATTCAGTCAACAAATATAAACAACAGGAAAACCAATTTAATGCCAACATAAACACTGATCGCTACATCATGCCCAGATTTGTTACACCATTTTATCTTTGACGGATCAATGTAGTGTCGATTTGGCAAACATTATACAACGGCAGGGATCAGTTTTGGGGGATTATAGGGGTTTACAATGTTTAGAATTACATGTATCTGTTTCTGGTGGTATCCTTCGCCTTTGAACACTAGTTGGCTGGGATTTTCGATGAGCTTTACGAGTTGACATTTAGGAAAGATAATCAGATTTAACTTGAAGCCTGGGTAAAATTCGATGGTTCTCAGGTGTTAGTGAGAAAGATGATCGAGTTTAGTAAGGGAATCGAGTTTTTATGATGTTTTATCTTCTTATGTTTACAGAGTAAATCATTTTTTATTGTAGTTGAAGATATTATTTTCTCAGATGAAAACATTTGTTATTGCATGTTAAATGAACTTCACCCGTTTTAGCCGACTTAAAGTTGAATGGACACAGAGGACTAACTTGTATTTGGAAATATAGACAAGTGTGCACCAAACAGCTTTTTCCACTAGTCTCAGCCAAGTTTTCTTTCGAATGATATACATGTATATATACTGTCAAACGTCACCATCGTGTCGTCTGTTGCATATCAGGTACATAGTGTTGTATACGGGTGTCAGTTTAATAAATGCGGACTCCATTGATAAATAAGTCCACATTGTCGTCGAAATCTGGGTCGCTGCGGTCATAAAAACTCTCGAAAAAGTGAAAATACACGTTGCTAGTCATCGAGATCAGAGTGGAGTTTGCTTTTGTTTAAGAGCTGAAACATTATGACAATTTCATTCAGTAACCTTTATCATTTGCTTGTAAACCTGAGGAATGCAGACGAGGTTGGAATGCGCTTCCTGCACACGGGAGAAATTTTATTGACTCACTTCTGCGATATGACATTACTTCGCCTCGAGGTGTTAATGGTTTCCGCTTTGAAGCCTACGATATTTGTTTCGCAGTCGTATTTTACCAAACGTGTACGTTTAGCTAGTTTTACGGCAAATTACGAAAACCATCAAAGTTTTCAGCGCACGGTAAAAACAAGCAGACAACAGACGAAATGTTGCAGCCATATTGTCACGTGATTTCCATCGAAACACACGTATTTTGGCAACCCTACAAATGCCGTCCGGCAAAATCGTGCTTTTAACAGACGACATACAGACGACGATATGACGTAATAGGAAGTCACTGCATCAGACTCGAGGCCGTCCGACCTGATGAAGCAGACAATTTATTAGTGTATCTCAGCCAACCACTGCACCGGATGAAAAGATGCCCGAACACAGCCTGAGACCATTTTAGTTGCTCATGTTTATCTTTATATAATGATGTGTACATATCATTCCTCGGAAGAAAACAAAACAACGATTGTTAAACACTCATTGAAGAAAAGGCGGTTTATGACGTCATAAACAAAATGTAAAACATTTGATGGCACCAAAAACTTTGATATTTGTTGAAAGTTTCATTGTTTTGATAACGCATTCTTACTTGTGAAGTTACTCAACTATGTTTCGAATGTCTTGAAACATTGGAGAATGATGTTCGAGTGTGATAGAAGAAAGATATATGATGTTGTAGAATTAATTCCATTTTGATTATTGATTCGCCGTTTCCAAGATGGCGGGTGATGATAGATTCTCTGTGATTCATACGTAGTATCCTAAACGATTGAACACACGAGTACATAAATATATAAAGTGCATAATGGTAAACTAATGTTAGATTACGTATTTAAAGTATATTTACGACAGCATGCTTGTTAGAAAATGGCCAAGAACCATTTAGATAGTGTAAATACATTGCATAATATTATCGAACTTGTGTCTATCAATTAAAAAAAGAACAGGATTACATATGTACTTATACTGTAGCAGTTATAAACAGGTCTCGATCAAGTGTATAACCAGCAATGTTAAGCCAAGTTAGTGTTCAAATACAGTTTCAGCACCCACTGTATATATACACGACGTGGATATGTCTGGTCTCAGACGTCCTATTTAAGACCTACGTCGGGTACAAAACATGCTAATGTTGAAATATCGCTTAATTGATGTAGATCGTAATCTTGTTGGTTTTATAGACAAAAACGCTTCCCGCCAGTATTTACACACATACAAAGCGCCCATTGGATAACTGCAGTATCATCTTCTTTCAGATATGCAATACGTAGCATGCCATAAACATGCATTTACAGGAGTTGAAAGCACACTGTCATAACTACTCATCACATATAACCGAATGACACATGTTCTTGCAGCGACCATGGTGAAGATAGACACAAAGGCACCGTTACTAGCTGCTTCTTTTAATAACTCATATAAAAGATATCAGTGTTTTTGCTAATTTTCTCTAATTGCTTTATAAGACCTACCATAAAGATAACTCGAGAAATCATAGGACGAACACATAACGGGTATACGTGCTGCTAAGGTAAAGGAGCAAATACGACAGTTTCGTACGTCGTATTAGACCTGCAACTTTGATTATCAGTCATGTAATGATGTGTAATTTGATAACACTAATGGTAAAACTTGAAACGCGTCGCCTTAGTTTTTAGTACAGCGTGTTTTATGGTTTTGTGTGGATATGTTGAGATAACGTAGATGATAGTGATGATTGTCGTGAACATTCTTTGTTGTCAATTACAGCAATCTGTCTGCCATAGTGAGATTGAACACATATAGATGTTGGCGGTAACATTAGGGGGCGGAGAACTACTGTCTCATAGTTTAGTCTTTGTTATATAACGTGTACCGGTTTTTTGCCAAATGTTTTCTGCTATAAATGAATCGTTCCGTAGACATATAAAAAAATAAAATTCTTGTCTTGTTGAAAGCCTATATAGACAGTGTTCACCCTTTTTCGTCTGACGTCACGTGCTTTAACAATTTGCACGTGTGACAGAAACAAATATCTTTAGAACAGTTCAGCAAGATCACGTAGAACTCGTCATTCGCTAGATTATGATTTTTTAACATATGATACGAGTAAAAGGCCGGGTCAGCAACTAAGAGCAAAGCTGTTCCAGTGATATACATGTAAATGATGTGAAAGTTGAATGACATTTCAAACATGTTTGCGTTTCCTCGACTCATAGTTCTACTTTCTTTTCATGCGACAGATAGGATACAATTTAAAAAATCCAAAACCTGATTTGAAAACAGAACACACATGGAACAGTTTTACACTGGGTGCTTAATATAACAAGTACATCGAAAATAACGTCTGCATCGGACATAAACCAATTTAGATAATAGGCAATATTCTAAATGCTGCATCAATATAAGTTAGTTTTTAATTGTATTTTAAACTCTTATAAGGAGTTTAAGAAACGTGCATACTATTAGAGTTGGCTATATTCAAAAGTGGCACGCGTATTGTACTTTCTTACCGACTCGTTGCATGTTAAAGACATTTTCAGTTATCCACATGAATTTCAAAGTACGATGTATGTCATTGTATTCTATGTCAAAAATGTTTTCAAACGCGCGAACATGCATATCCATCTTTGAAACTTCCAACTAAATAAACTCTCATCTGATCTACGATGTGTCATTTAACAAATCAAATACTCATTCGTCTATGTTTACAAACAAATGAAAGTAAACCCCATTCAGAATATAAATATGCAACTCGCAACACTAGGACGTCGTAATCTGCATGTCTTGACTTTTTACAAGTCACCACAAAGATTTCAATATAATATAAACCCTGTGTTTAAGTTCATGTATAAATATCTCGGTGTAATTATAGTTGTTAATTAATCCGCGAACGTTCCATGCACTAAATTGTTACCTATATCTTCATTGATTCCCCCATCTCATGTCTCGCATGGTTGTTACCTTTCAACTCAACGCGTGAATATTTGAATTAAATAACTCTAATGCTGGTCTTCAACTCTAGTGTAAAGCGTACGATGGTTCCGTATAAGCATGTATCTCGCGTAACACTCTATGCCAAGTTACGTCGCTCTTACAGCAAATTCATTTATTTTGATTTAGAAACCACTTTCTTATTGTTTAACATCATAAAAATTCGACATTCGCTTGTTAAGGCTTTCTGATATGCATAATTGATGAATAATATGCGAGTAATTAGTAAGATCGGCGCTTTCTTGACTGTAACGCGGTGTGATGTCATCTGTTTAACTCATTACAAGAACGCTATGTTTTCTCGATAGAAAAAACCGCCTTGAACAAAGCCGTCTTGACGGACTTACGCCTTATTTTAATTAACGAATGAATGAAATTATTGAAGCATATTTAATTAATGTTAGGATTGGGATGGAAAAGTCATTTTAATAATTTGGTAAGCTCTGAATCATCCTTCGATAAATAAAATAAACGCACGAGCACGTATTGCACTCTGATTTGTAACAATTAATATTAATTAAGTTTGTTTAGAGACAACACAGAATAATGCAACAAGTCAAATAGTAAATCACAACTAGGCTACACTGAAAAAACAACAGTAACCTCAATAATGCAATGATAACAAAAACGGCTATAACCAAACATACCAGTAATTATTGTCGGCTGCACTTTTTAACATTTTGTACTTTACATAATCCGGCGTTATCGTACATGTCTAGACACAACAGGTCACATATATGAGTGCGTTGGTGTGGTTGGTGGCGTTATTGGTCATGAAAATGATTATCTCCTCATAAAGTACTCATAACAATGTAACGCTAACAATGACTTCTAATGACTGTCAACTATTTCTGCTTCAGTATGACTCACATGCACGATATTTAAATGAAAGGATATACTAAAATTCGAATTGTTTATTGATATTTAACAAACGTTTCAGTTGTCTCATGATTGTCACCTTTGTACCAATACCGCTATTGTTATTAGTATTTCATTTTTTGTCGTCTGCAAAATCTGAATGACGCTATGTATAGTTTAACTTTCACGTTCTTCGGCGTACTTCGGTATTTATGGTTTAATTCTTTCGTACGAAGCATGTGACCCATTTCGAGTAAGGGAACGCATCTTAATTATTCAGAGTTAATAGATAATTAGTACACATTAGGCATTTACGTGGTCTTTGAACTGTAGTAGTGATATGGAAAATAGTTACAATACTGTATGGTGAGTCATATGTTGCCCTGATTAATTATTTCAGTTGTACCGGAGAGACAGGGTTTTCCCATGTTTAAAACAAGTGTACCCTGCAGCTTTAGTCAAGTGTTAGGAAGTCCGTCTGCAGTATTTGATGACGTGAAACGGAATGAAAAGTTGAAGAAACACAAACGTCGATTCGGAGTTATTTATTCAATGTTCATCTGTATCAGGGAGTGAGTTGACAGTGAGGCCTTGAGGGTAGCCCCTTTTCGAATGTGTAAACTAGATGCAAATTACCGAAGGTCTGTCTCGTTGTGTAGTGGTTTGGTTACAGGATGCGCTACCTTTTAGAGCTGTGTTTGCTAAAATTAAACAAAGGAAGTAGAATTCAGCATATATTGACCTGGAAACACTCTAGACCTTTTCGATACGATCAAACCATTTCTTAGCCTATTTAACAATAAATGTCACCCTCACGAAGCAGCAAACTTTTACGATGGACGCTTCTGTTTAAATTTTCAACCATACACTAACGCCGATAAGCGACATTTTTGACGTCAAAATCATGAAAATGTGTTATGAGTCACATGACACATGATAAAAGGTCAGCGTTGTCATGACCTGGGCTGGGTATGACCACGTGACCTTCATGTCACAAGCGCCACATTGTCGAATTGGGTTCTTGTCATTTTCCAGTTGCTTTGCTCTTTTTGATTGTCTAAGCTACTGCATGGGGAATGCTACATGTATTAAGTGTTTTATCGATAAACTATTTACAAGGAAAGTTCAGGGAAGACAAGACAAAACTGTCTTAAAGTAGTAACAAGATATTTATAATTAACTAACTAATCGTCCACAGCGAAAGAGAAACAGTGAAGATCAAGAGCGTTATGACGTAGAATGCACTTTTTAGGTTAACACGTGAGAAAAATGAAAAACAGTATCAGGAAAGAAAAGAGAAAACACACGTATAAGTACTTATTGAGAACACCATTTGAACACATCTATAGTAAGTAAGTTGATATGCTCTGAACACGTCTCGGCTGAAAAGAATGATCATTGTGATAAGTCGGGCTTTTTCCCAGGTTAAGAATAGTTTCCAAAGACTGAGACCTAAACCTCATCATACAGCATATATAGTTGGATATTTCTAATCTCGTTTCTCGATAATAAAAAAGGTTAATCAGAACGTGAAGTGTATGTATGTCATAGGTTTATGTAGGAATCTCAGGTGAGAAAAGAAACAAATGCAAACGAATCTCTATAGGCTGTGTTCTTCGATTTGAGGTAAAAACAATCTCGAAAAGAACCAATTCAGTACAAACTCGAGATACAACTGGTCTTATTGAGTTCTTATTGAGACAAACGCTCTTCTAGAAGTGTAACCTATGTGTTACCAGGCGTTGATCGTGCAGTGGCTATAGTTCTGTGTTTTTATGCATATACCCAACAACAAATGAAGAAGTATTTAGATCTCAAGTATATTACGAATATGTTCACAAAAGTAGAAAGAATTGCTTATATATTTCAACAAACACCATATATGTGCAAACAGTGTGAGTATTAGCCAGAGCGAGTAATAAAGCATACGATGTAGATCCTGGTTTAGACGAGGCTAAGGGATTCGGTTGGTTGTGAATTACGCTGCAACATGCCCGGTGTCGTAATTCACTCATGTGGCTGTTTTATTGCCGTGTAAACATTGGGCCAGGTGTTGAGCCCAATGAGGATATACAAGTACTTGACGAACATAACACACACTTCTACAAACTAACACCCAACATTTCACACCCTCACCCAACACAAATAAGCAATTGAAATATCCTTAAGTAAATCGTCTTAACTTGTATCTCGTGGGTTTCAGATTATCTCAGGTAGCTTCGATAAGATGGGCTTCCAGTTAAAACAGGTGTTTACAACGAGCCCCACATACTACAAACTATTTATTCCTTTCTTTACTATTCAACAGTGGCAGTCGATAACAATGTTTGATTTTAGAAAGATAGTATATGTACATAGGTAGGGCTCGAGTGTTTGGTAGTGTTAACAGTCCTATTCAGAAATAGTGAGAAGTGCATCAATTACTCATTCGCTCCTTCCATGGGGGTTATATTAACGACACTTTTATAGCTTCAGATAGCATATAGGTACCAACATAATTGGTGTCACTGAACAAATTGTATGGGACTCTTATGACATGTTCGCCTCAAGTATCATTAATTGTGGTCTTGTCGTAGTCACCGCGTCAACATCATCTCCATCGTCGCTCACTGCAACATCATCTCCATCGTCGCTCACTGCAACATCATCTCCATCGTCGCTCACTGCAACATCATCTCCATCGTCGCTCACTACAACATCATCTCCATCGTCGCTCACTGCAACATCATCTCTATCGTCGCTCACTGCAACATCATCTCCATCGTCGCTCACTGCTGCATCAACTTCATAATCAACTCCACCCATCCAGTATTATCCCTTTAGCAGCAGCAGTAACAGTAAAATCACTGCTCATAGACTTGTCAAATATATAATACATGTACATTTTTTTTATGTTTTCGTCTATTATTATATAAATGCAATTTTGTTGAGGATGTCATTCGCCTTGTAAACTGAGCCAAGTTAGAATAACGCGGAGTCACCATTTCTTCCACGGCGAGTACATTACATTTGTATTTTTGTACAATTTTTATAAATTCAACACAAAACACGAATTTCAATGAATGGCGACATAGCGTTATCAGATGGCGTACAGTTGGCCAGATGTCCCAAACTATTTACTACTTTTCCTATCGCCCGTTTATTACCCATGCATAATTAATTTTCATGGTTTGCGCTCCCCGTCTATTGTATGCTAGGATAATAGAAAAAAAGATACCATTATACTGTTACCATCTCCTGTTACCGACTGGTTAGATATGCACAGATGTATCCAACATTGGTATTAATGATTGAAGAAAGCGTAACATTAATCTCAGCTGACGATGTAACGAATACATACATGTGGAGGTACGTGTCATCATCAGTTACGACGATGTTAACAGTACCAGTGTTTCATCAGCATGAGTAATGTTATAGTAAATGCAGCAGTAGCATTATCAGTAGTATCGTTAGCATTTAAACAGCAGTAAAACTATATTCAGCTTTATGATTAAAAAGGTAAAACAACCTGTGCAAATTGATTGATCCTGCGTAATTATACAAATATGACGGGGGAAACAGTTATTTATGTAAGGTCACAATCTGCAACGAAAATGCCTACAGTGCATTCAACGCGGTGGAGCAGAGCCTATCAAGTTATTGTTATTAATTAAAATTGTTGCAACAACCCACCGTGCTTGATAATATACCCCCGATCCAGGTGCAAGCGCTCTTTTACAGTGTTACCAAATTATTTAAATACCAGGCATGAAAGGGTAACTTTGGCGTATAGATTTACTGTTTAATAGCGGGGAAACGCAACGGCTAATAAACTTGTAGGGAAATGTTATAAACTGAAATGGTAAATCTTTGATGGGAACCCCGATAGCTTGTGTAGATCATTACATCATTGCATGTCTAATTGTTTTATTATTTAATGTATGTGTTAAATTTACACTTCGCACACTTATTTTTTTCGACAAACTGACATAAACTGACGGTGGCTATGAATGTTGTTTGAATGTTAAGGAACCCCTATAAAACCACAGAAAGCTTAAATTGGTTTAGTACCTCGTAAAACTAATTTACCATGTGCGAAAAAGTATTAATGAAAGGATTATAATGCGGTAATAAAGGCTTTTGATAAATTTATACGGTCCGTGCCTGTCGTAAAAAACAATACCTTTCGTCGATGACTTATACCTAACCATTTGTCGCGGACGGTGCATAAGTGTAAGCGATTAGTCATTTGGTGAATACTTTATGTGTTTAACGTGGCGGCTTGTCACGAAAGTAAAACATACATTTTTCTACATTCATACTTTAAGTCTTTTTCACACATTTGAGTCGTTCTCCACGGTACGCAAGCTAGTAAATGTACTCATCGCTTTTAGTTTTGAAGACAAAGGTCAAAAGCGAGCACATTTTTTTGTTCAAGTAATGCATGCATAATGTGTTTTTAATAATCTGCCCTCAGAGGTAAAGTCACATATAAATTGCCACATCTCTTCATAATGTTTGCTCCAATAGTCTGACAATGGAATAGCTTACATGTATTGGTATGTAGTTATGTATCACTTTGATTTGAGTACGTTTGTTTGATCATCTGTTTAGTGACAATTTCACCAAGCAGATCAGATCAGGAATGGCGGACTTACGATGTTTTGATGAGATATGTCATCGTTCATTGGTAGTTCTATATCGAACATATTTGTCCCACGCATGCAACACAGCTCCCCGTCATTTAAGATCGAATGCAGAACACAATGAAGTTAACTGTTGAACGTTAAAGTAATACTATGCGCATCTGAACACATTTGTTCAATCGTACGATATTGTTTCAGAAGCTTAAAACAACTTTAAAAAGATCCATTACATGTATTA
>ENA-OREC01000219-OREC01000219.1-marine-metagenome-genome-assembly--contig:-NODE-219-length-18782-cov-11.864154_pt1 | contig 18782 bp, 10 predicted proteins | sample MGYA00248626_ERZ508543 | MGnify/ENA primary metagenome ERZ508543 (study PRJEB26211, sample SAMN05518279) | marine metagenome | isolation source: Puget Sound, Washington, USA | host: Bankia setacea...
TTAATTCCTAAAACTTCGAAGTCAACAGGCCTTAATTCCTAAAACTTCGAAGTCAACAGGCCTTAATTCCTAAAACTGCGAAGTCAACAGGTATTTATCACTTGACTAATGAAACTTCAACAAACATCGTTTGCATCGCAATACATGTATATGTGTGCAACCATCTTCGCTTCACAAGCGTGCAACCATCTTCGCTCTCCAAGCGTGCAACCATCTTCGCTTCACAAGCGTGCAACCATCTTCGCTCTCCAAGCGTGCAACCATCTTCGCTCTACAAGCGTGCAACCATCTTCGCTCTCCAAGCGTGCAACCATCTTCGCTCTCCAAGCGTGCAACAATCTTCGCTCTCCAAGCGTGCAACCATCTTCGCTTGCCAAGCGTGCAACCATCTTCGCTTGCCAAGCGTGCAACCATATTCGCTCTCTAAGCGTGCAAACAAAAAAGAAACCGAACGTATGAATAGAGTCAGTGAGTAGGTATTGAGTATGTGATGTTGCAGAAAATAGAATACAATAATAACTTACAATACCGAATACGACCACTTCGGAATGTAAACCACTCGATTTATAAGACCACTCGACTAATAGGACATATTCGTGAACACACTGAAAACATGTCTTCTTAGCCCTCGTAACTAGCTTATAAATAGTGACACCAAAACATTATTAATAGAACAGAACAAAACGGAACGCTCATTTAGAAGCGCATGCAGTAATGGCCATTGCTGTATTGAGATTGTCATGTTGTTTGTTTGTTGTCACGGTAAAGTTGTTTGTTTCATACACAAGTAGGTGAAGTTTAATCTCGAAGATTAAAAATGGGAAAATGGATGATTTTGTTTCCCCCCTCCCCCAGCATTTTTTTCGCAAACAAATGTAGCAGGTTATATATGATGTGTCGTTATTGAAATGAAATGTGTTGTATATATTCTAGTTTCTGACATGAAAAAGTAAAGACGAACAATGTTGGATCGCCTTTGATTGCACTAGTTTAGTTCAGACTGCTTGAACTTTAGATTCTATACACGAGAACAAATGAAGGTGATTACGCTGATGAATAAAAAAGAACAGTATACTACGTGTAATTATTTATTATAAATGTATAGCATAGCAACTACCGTGAGACTGATCTCAGGACGTGTGCATATTATTCAAATAACAAACAAGTTGACTGAGCATTTTATTATTCGTTATTTCATCTCTAAGATTTTTTTACTTTGTTTTATATATTGGCGATATATAAAGTAAGTCAACCTGTAAACAAAATTCAATTAATTTTTTTCTTAATTACGTCTAACAATTTCGGAAAACTAGTGTTCATGAAATGTCCCATGTCTTCATATTTGTGCAGTTCTGATTTCATTCCATCGGCCACTTGTTGCTGCTCGCTCCAGGGTATGAAAGGGTCGTCTGTGGAACCAAACTGGACCCTCCATTCCGTGTTTGCAATAATCTTTTCCCACTCCCATGGTCTGTTATAGTACCCACTTGCAGCCTCGTTTTCATCCCCGAGGTCCGTCACACACGCCGACACCACCACAATACTCTTAACTGTATACGTCTCAGCAAACCTCATAGCAGCTTCGGCACCAGAACTATGCCCTACGATGATTGTGTCTTCATTACAACCAAGTTCATCTCTCATAAAAGGTATCCAAATAGATTCCTTAGCAACGATTGGATCAGGCATGTTTCTAAGCACGCATTTCACGCCGTCCATAGCATCGAGCTTTCGCTGTGCCCATCCGTACCAGTTCGCGGCCGTGACGTCACCAGCACCATTTCCCGGTATAATCACTATATGAACCATTACTCTGAAAATAACAAAGAAGAAAAAAAATAAAACATAATAATAACAGATTGTTTAGTCTTGAATACAGAGTTATAATTCTTCAAGCTTGTACAGATTATTCTATGGAATCTAGAAAAGCCTTTAGTGTTCGATCGATGATTTAAAGTGATGATCGATCGAGAAGTTCATTATCATAACCTGTTGATAAATGCATTCTTCTGTCATCGTCGGATATCCCCGATACACTACTGAGATATGCTTTGATGTGCGAATGAAGTGTGACGAAAGGAAGTACTGAGGTTGCTGTCTGATAATCCACGTAAACTGCTGCCTGATACCAATGATTACGCAGTAACGAGCGCACCTGACTCTCATAGCTCAGTACTGCTTGGTTTCAGAAACCGATTTGAGAGCGATTTACAAAAGCAGAAGTGCTTGTTTCACAATCGAACTAAAATAAATTAGCATTGACTACAAACTACACTACAATGTCTGTTGTGGTCGAATAACGATAACACATAATGAAGAATTCAAAAGTTTGAAAAGTTTGATGTTGATATCTAAATTAGTCGTATATATGGCATACTTTTAAGTACAACTGTCAAATCAAAAATCATTCCTTTAAAACATGTATTTCACATAGAGATCAGGAGTCCCGGAGATTAGAAATTAGGTTCCGTTTAATTTGTTGTATATTGACCGCCGACGTCTTGAATAGTATACGTCAGATACACACTGAATGAATTGTCATGTTACTATTTGGTGCTATAATATTTGCACCTGTAATTACATTCCACATCTCAAAAAATTGCACAAATAAGTTCGGCATTTCTGATACAATAATGAAAGAATTAAACCACCAAAAGTAGCTTTATTTACAACCGTGATACTTGATGTTGACGTTGTCTTAGTTGTTTTTCCCGTTTAGATTCTCTATACTAGATACACGTGTAGTTCTACTGGCAACTACAAAGAGACTTAAGTCTTGCACGTGTTGCAATAAAATATACGACGTTCTTCATTGAAACGGTATGCATCCGACAGTTCTAATTAAGGAATATATACCTAATAAATACCATTATGTCTGTGAATTGTATCAATTGTGGCATGCATTTCATATCATTTAATGTCTATGACTACCTGTTGATTTTATCGTAATGATGAGCGTCCCATTCATCGCTTTGTTAAATAAGTATAGTCTAGAACTATATTAATAGTAAACACATTGCAAAGGGAGATTAACTAAGTGTTATATAAGAATAAGTTTAAATGAATTGTCCCCCTTAAAGCATGAGTAGATTCTCAAAAAAATATTAAAAAATGCATTATCTGTATTAACAATTGTTGTTTTGCAATTTTCTTTCCAAATTGTTTCATGCTAAATTTGAAATATCGACTAAGTTGTAGATTTGACAAGATTAGATCTTGACAAATGACCATTGTACATAATCAAAGCCATGATGCAGTGCAATATGTTAAGTTTGTCAATTCAATTAAAGATCGATAAATAAACATGTGGATTTTTTCATCCAAAATTAAATAAAATGTATGTTCAGGTTCAAGAGAATCGAAAAATGTCTAGAATACATTATGTGCCAGCGTTACTTTGTAAGTCTGTGAAATAGTTAGCGAACCACGTGCTTTTGCCGATTTTTCAATTCAAGCGCATGCGCACTATGTGTCTTGCTGAATTGTGGGACTTATTCATTGGCAAACTGTCCGCCATGATGAAAAAATAGAAAATTTGACGATTTTCACGAAATTGAGATTCAAATAGTGCGCTTTCTATTGGACCTAAAGGTTTTTGATACAAACAGTACAAATGACGGGTCTTTAAAGTGTCAAGAACCAGAATAGTGGTTCTGTAAGAACCGCCAGATATTCATATTTTTGCAAAAATCTTGTCAGTGACCGTTTCATTTGCATAGAAGCGGGTCATTTCAAGATGAGCAAAGTAACATTCCGGGCCAGGGCGCTGGACGCCGCCCGGCCGATGCCCGTGTTCAAAGCAGAAGACATACCCGATCTTCCTGACTTTGCAACAATCAACAGGTCGGTGCCACAGATGCCAACAGGAATGGAAAAGGAGGAAGAAACGGTATGCTATTTGTGCGCGGCTACGTTGCAAAAGTGGCGGCCATGTTGGATTCGCGCGCGGCTGTTGTTTATTTATTAAAACCTTAACAAAAGTCTTGTAAATTGCCCTTTCTTTCAATGAGAATGTATTCTTGAAGTCTTTTAGTCATTTTTTATTGCGTTGAAGACACGCTAAACACACTTTTTGAAATTGTCTAAATTTAGAAACGGTCACGTGATTTCGAAACAGAAACTAAAACGAACCACGTGGTGGTCGTTGTAAACACAACTTTCAGAATATCAGTTTGATAGATAATATGCACTTGGCACTTATGTGGAGAGCAATACAAAGAATATGTCCCTACAGCACCCCATATCATGTTTGCATCAAATGGATATTAAATTGAAATTGTTTTTTACTTCCTCTTTCTTCCATTACTGTCTAGGTCCCCAGCAGGGGTTTAACATTTGAAAGACGGCTATAGATTAATGTCAAACCACTGCTGGGTACCAAGACAGGTCAAGGAATGTCGCTGACAGTTGAATACTTATCTTATTTACTGAACGGAAAGTCAGTAGATATATGCTATTTATTATTTAAGCCTGAACTTGAAAGTAAAAAAACACTTTGTTATGGATTCAACTTAGTACTTCATAGAAAACCATGCATTTGTGATAATGTTTGATGTGTCAAATGCAAGGTTCTTCACTTTTACTTTAAAAACACATAGCAAGGACAGTTGAATTGTGAAACCAAAATAATGCAACATTTGTACAAATCAAGCACTACCAAACTCATATAAACTATTTTTTGAACAAACTGTGTCATAAATGATCACTTCTAAATCAGTAAACGCCGGAATTAAATGAGATTGTTTACACTACAAGGATGACCGAAATGTGACATGTCTTTGGTTTAAGAGGCTGCTAAAGATGCTTTAAAGTATGTCAATGTTGATTTGTTTTGTATATTGATGTATTTTTGTCTGTTCTTTCCAAATAACTAATGCACATTGTCGAAAACTATTGATTTAATTGATTTTTCGGCCTCTGACGTTCCGACATATGTTTGGTGTCGGATCTATGCTACATGTTTTTTAGCTAAATGTTAAGAAAAATAGCCCAAATACGAAGGGTTTTCTTTGAAGAACTAGGATTCAACTATAAAGAGTGTTTATAAACTTGTGCAGTAGTCTGTTAATTCTTCATAATTTGATTTGTCAATTGCAATGTTCCTCACTTTAAGTTAAAAACATGTAGCTTTTTTTTTAGCGTTTGACTTTTGTTGGTTCTGCGTGGTCATTCATTTTTTTCATGCCCGCCACAACGGCCAATGACCTCCGACTTCGAAGGATTTTCTATCCCAGATTTTATCCGTTACATTTATTTTCCTATCTTAATTCTTGAGAAAGAGCCAGTATTTTCCCTTTTGAATGTTCAGTGTTAAACAAGCGAACTACTGGTACCATTTTTATAACATCTTTGGTATGACGCGGCCCTTGACTGGGGATTGAACCCGGGACCTTCCGCACTCGTAGCCAGCACTCTACCACTAGGCTATCGAGGAGGCGGTTACCTATATTGATTTCCTCTGTATACAATATTGCTAGAAAGTGTTAAAAGTGATAAGACTAGAACGAGAAGCACTCATTTTGTTATTTGGGTTTTTAAATGAACAATTTGTAGTTTAATTAAAGCTTGGGGGGAAAAAAAAAGATGATGTCATTTAAGTAGATGGTACAATTGAGGATGATAGCAAAAAGGTTCTAAGTTCTATAGAATAAAGAATTTGGCAGAACTATTTTGCATTTAACATTCAAGATATTATACTTCTCATAGAAAACATGGGTTTGGGTTACGGAGAGATATTATACTACAGTCCACACAGCGCGGATTGTACGTTTTCAGCGTTGCCACCGCGGACAAATTTTATCTTGCACGGGCGATCACGGGGGTCAGCTAAGCCCTCCGCAAGACGGAAAGCCGTAGGGCAGTCGCGGTAGCATGTTTATCATATGGTTGCATATATCAGACGCACTGTTTCCCCATAATGTTAGTCTCAATTTCAATGTGTGTCTACCGCATCCTCGATAGCCTAGTGGTATAGTGCTGGCTTCGAGTGCAGGAAGTCCCTGGTTCAATCCCCAGTCAAGGACCGTGTCATACCAAAGACGTTATAAAAATGGTACCAATAGTTCCCTTGTTTGGCACTCAACACCAATAATGGCTCTTTCTCAAGAATTAAGATAGGATTAATAAATGGAATGGATAAAATCTGGGATAGAAATCCTTCGAAGTCGGAGATCATTGGCCGTTGTGGCGGGGATGAAAAAAACAAATGACCACACGGAACCTACAATTGTCGAACGCTAAAAAAATGTGTATCTTCTCCATGGTACTGAAATATAGGAGCTCTATATTTCAAGTCTAAAATGTCTTTAAATCGAGAGAAATTGCTCACGAACAAAGTCGATATGTCCACTATCTTGTTCATTATATAATGGCGAAATTATCACTAGGGGAAGTAACTGCGTACATATTGTATTGCAGTTTTTGAAATAACAGTTGTAAAAATAGTGTTTAATACTTATTTTGATTAATGATTAATATTTGCGTACAAAACATGATTGAATTGTCCGTTTATTTGTTTGCCCATACAACCCTAAATGGCTCATGAAAAATCTCTGGGTCGGGGGTACTTTGTAAAATCCACTGTGTGGACTGTACTCATAGAAAACACGTGTTTAGGATACGGAGAGAAGACACAGTAAAGTTTTGCTATCAATATTTAGTCCCTTCCACTAATAAGACCTTTTTTCAGTCCTCAACATCTCATATCATTGTATTAGAGTCTTGCTATTAAGACCAGCTCACTATTAAGACCACCTCATAGTTGATTCCAATTGGTCTTATTAGCAGAATCTAACTGTAGTTTAAAAGTGGCTTTAAGTTTAGGTGATACATTTTGAAAGATTAAGATTTAGATGTGCAAAAACTGTATTAACAGAGACTTCAAAAAGCCAGTCTATTTGGAAGCACTATATGAGTACACTGTACAGAGACATTCCCTCATTATAGTAATTATGATATCCTTTCATTCATAAAACAGTGGTACTTAAAATAATGGATGGACACTTTATATGTTGTTTAAAAGCTTAACTAGTTACAAATTGTAGTTTTGTCAATGTTTTATGTATAGCATGTCATTTTCTTGATCATTGTGCTTGATTTAATCGCTGTACAATTGAGACAACACAGGTACATTTTTATTGAACTTGAACGGCAAAAGATTTGTAGCCATGTTTTAAAGGTCCTTTTGTACTTTAGATTTATATCTCCTGTGGTAAAAAGGTTGGAGTCAACTTAGTTTGTAGCAAGGATTTAAATTGATATCTAAAGTCAGCTTTTACTTTTGATTGAAAATGGGTTTGTTTTTAGCAGTCAGGTTTTGCAAAATGCAGGTGATCTCTGAACTTAGCCAGTTGTGATTCAACTAATTTTAGCTCAGTTTTTCAATTGACATTTTTCCTCATATGTAATGTTCAAGCTTTTGCATACTTTTTCTTTGGTTGACTTTGAAAATTTAACTGTAGAGTATTTCAGCAAGGCTATTAAAGGGGCGTTGTGGCCCAGTGGGTACAATTTCTGATTTCTTATCGGTCAGTCATACATTCAAACCCAATTGAAATAAGAATAAACTACTGTTTTATAAAAAATAAATATTGAACAAATCTTAACTTTCTGTCATTGATGCTAACTTTAGAAAAAAAATGCATCCAAGTTTAGGTAATACAACACACGTTTAATTAAGGACAAATTTCATTTCAAAATCTTCTTGTCTTATACAAAAATAGAAAAATCAAAATTTTGCTGATTTTCTTTCAAGTTGTGTAAACTACATTTTCAAATCTTCATTCAAGTCGAATTATCGTGTGTTTGTTCAATATTGCCCTCGACTCAACTGTGTTCTTGTTTAATTGACGTAAAGACAAAAGACAAGTGCTGTGTATTTTAGTGTGCTTTAATTATAATTAGCATCAATAAGTACTCACTGAGTGACTATTCTTGGCAGATTTTTTCTCCTTTTGACACAAATGACTTCTAAAGAAAGTACAAAGAATAGCAGTTTGTGTACTTGACCTTTTCAGTTTTTCTTTGCCCCGTCCCCCCGCCCCTCCCTCCTGCCTTTGATCGATTTGAATAAATTAAGATGAATTAGTACAGTATACATGGGTGTGGGGTGATAGCGAAACCATTCTAAGTGGTGTTGAATAAGGAAGCAGATAGAACCTTTTCACATTTCACACTGGACCCTGAATGTGTGTGTGTACAGAAGACTGTAGAGGGATATAGTTAAAGAGCGCTCTGCTTGTCAAGAAAATATGACTAGCATGGAATAGGCTTCATCTTCGGTTGTGTATGCCCCAGTCTTATATATTAACGAGGGTTTGAGGGTTTTCTTCCGGTATCTTGTTGTTAACTGCATCCCAAGGTCATATTTTGAAATCCGTAAACAAACTCAATGGGGACCCAATGCTCTCAGATGTTTCCTGCATTCATTTCTGTAGATGGATTTAGCCGCAAAGACAGCAGATGTATTTTATAGGTTGACATATTAAATGTTAGAAATAATTATATGTTGTGGTTAAGCCTTGTGTTGCTCTCGTGTGTCAATCAATAAAGCTACAACCAACATCAGGACTATTTATATACTATAACTGTATCAATTCTGTTTGGGTATTGTTTTCTTGCAAGTATATGATTTAAGTTGGGTATCTGTTTAGTGTTGAAACTTTCTCTTTATGAAAAATTATAAAAGTTAAAAATAGATAAACAATAAAATTACCCAAAGAAAATAATCAGCTAAACAAATAACTTCAAAACCTGACATCAAGATGTTCGTGTGGTTAAAGCTTGCACAGATGTTAACCAATGGTTATTATAGCATATTAAGCAAAGTACAGCGTGCCTGGATTCTATGTACCACTTGGGGAGCCGCACTGTTAAATGCTGTGGGTTTTATTGTTAGTCTCTCTCTCTCCGCCCCCTCCTCCCTCCGCCACTCTCCCTCTCTCCTCCCCTATCCCCCTTCCCATTGATATTAATCAGAGTTTGGGCCTTAAGATTGCAGATGGAACTACCATAACTGAGGATTTTATTAATTTTATCAATCATGAAACAGTAAGTTAAAGATAAGGCATGATTTCGTTCTCCCCATGCATTGAACCACATGTTCCTGTAGTTGTCATAATACAATTTTTTGGATTCACTTTGGAAAATTTAATGTACAGTAGTATTGTGAAAAGTCATGGCTTTAATTTTTTCACCCGGAGAAAATTGTAAAAAAAGTATGGACAACAGTAGATTGAAGGGACGCTTTTAGATACATTCTTCTAAAGTCGGAAGTTTTAAAAGTATGGACTAGTCAATATAGGTATAAAGTAGATGACAGGTATGAAAGTGGATTGAACAGAAGTTTTTAAGTGCTTTCTTTCAAAGTCAGTAGTTTTCACGTTTTGCCAGGAAACATTGGTTGTCTCAAGATATTCTTTTAAAGTCAGTAGTTTTCAAGTTTGTAAGGAAACATTGGTGGGATGTACGTACAGGTTGTGAATATCAATGACTATAGAGACAAGGTGTTCAATACATCATTATGTCACCTGTACTGTTTGTTTGAGCCCACTCATTCATGAAACTTAACAATATTTCAACAGAAGGCACTAACGACACTGAACACTTTTTACACTCTACTCATTGATATTTATGAATTGCTAATTTAGTGCATACATTGTTTATTATATTAATCATTGCACACCGGTGAGGTCATGTTTTAACTGAGAGGGGGGTGTTTGTTCAATCATCTATTTCATTTATCAGATTTCTTTTTTTGTATATTTATATAAGCCATACATAGGAGAGACGAGGGGGGGGGGGGACATGTGGACATTTTTTTATCTGATACACTTTTTTTGTTTCATTGACGCAAGTGCAGTATTTAATGTTCGTTTTAACTGCATGCTCACATGTGTGGATAATCTTCCCTACTTGATTTATGGCTGTTAATGGGAGGGAAATGGAGAAATGATGAACAGTGTGTTTGTAATGATTTATGCCAAATATAGGTTGATCAATGGAGGATTGCAGTACATGTATTTAGAAGAATATTTAAAAAATCGTAATTTATTTTTCTTTTGATTGAAATGACGATAATGCATCATTTGATATTTTACTTTGTTACTTAAGAGTTAAGTCCTGTTATCTAAACATGACAATTCAAGATTAAGACTAGTCCAGCTAGGACAGACCATAGATTTTCATTTCGTGACAGCATAATTGGGTTCTCACCAGACAAATTAGTCATCTTTGTATTAAGACAAGGTGCCGTTGTTGGTCTGAAGGTGGATTTTACTAGGGAAACTTTCATGTCATGTATTGCAAGTTCATATACACACTGAACGAAACACTAGATCAAGTTTTGATCGTAGACTACTACCCGTCAAGGTTTTCTTGTAATATCGTTATTATGTATACCTTAAATGTTTTATATAGAGCACAAAATACTATTGCTTCAAACCATGGAATTACCTGTAGTCTACATTGAGTGAGATAACAAAAGGGTTCTAAGTGCTATTTAATAAAGAAGCAGATAGAACTCTTTCCAGTTCACCCATCGGTAGCATGTAACTTGAACAGGGCTTGAATAAATCACAAAATATCTATAATTCTTCCTCATAACAGGTGTGGTTAAATTAATCAACATGCATAGCAGATAATTCTAAAACGGTCTTAAGATATTCTTCTATACACAAAGAAGGAAACGAGCTAGCATGATTTAATTCATATGCACCCAAACTCGTACCCATATTTTATTCTGTGATAAAACACGGCTACAGATGTTTTATTTCTTAATTAAATGCCCTTCTGTCCTGCATCTAAAAACACTAGTCAGTACAGTGGGTGAGTGAGGGGGGCAGGACGAGGGTATTTCGATGAACTGTAAGTACAGTGGGTGAGTGAGGGGGGCAGGACGAGGGTATTTCGATGAACTGTAAGTAGCATATCAAGTTCTCAATAAAGACATGTAATATAGTGGGTTAGTAAGGTTTAAAGGTGTGTATGTTTGTACTGAGACATGCTGTATTAGAGTGGGATATCACCTTTTAAGTTTTGGGTAATTGGACACCTTTAACGAGAACATGTATAGTATAATTTTTCGCACAACGTTTAAAAGTATAACTGATTTTGAGATTTTTGTTAAAACATTAGTTTGGTGTTGGATTTCTTGGTTTCTGTACATATTTCACAATCCTAAAATTTCGAATCCCACAGTTTTGGGGGGAAAAATCAAACATTTAAAAGTTGGGTTGCTTTGGGTTTCTGTACTTATGTCACAAACTTTTACCACTTACACGCGCATGTGTTGTATTTGTAAGCAGAATGTGTGAAAGGTTTGTATATTGTATTACACAGACAGGTGGCCATGGTAAACTTTGTAAAGATCAAATTGCACATTGTGTAGATATGCAGATTTCATAGTGACACTTGCTGTAACCAAAATACTTGACATTTCATTGTAAAGTAGCATGTTCTGAAAAACTACCATGTAAAGTCTACTGCAATGTTTTTTTGCTTCACATACTAGATTTTAAAGCAACCCTAAACAGCATAATATTTGACAATAAACAACATGCCCTCAGTCTATGCGAAAGATGCCATTCCTTAGGCTATCAGTGGTAAAAATTGAGTCTGTCCAGTAAAATTATCAGAAATTACTCAACAAAGTATCTGTATGGACCAGTAAAAGTTTGCAGTCTTTCTTTCTCCATCTCTGGTAGCTGTATTTAACATGGTAGTGAATACACGATTTAACACATTTTGCGAATGGTTTCTGTTTACATTTCATCAACAAATTAGTACATGGTTTACAGAAGAATCTGTTTTGTAATGACTAGAAGGGAAGTCCTCTATATAAGAAATACTTGCCTTGTGTCATGTTGTCAGTTTTGTGGCTGATTTTGGAGTCTCATAATTTTACTATTTTTGGTACTGTTGTTTATGTATATATGCACATTATTTTGTTGTACACAGCTGACTTGAGATAATACAGGTTGATATTTGTTCATGCTTAACCAGTGTGTATACAGTAATTGCAGAGCGTGAAATTGTGTACTGAAAAAAGGTACAGTATGTTTGATGACGATTGATCAATTTTGGATGTTAAACTAGAAAACTAGTTGTGCTCAGAGAAAATTGGCGCATATTGGTTTAGAGCTTTGTGTTGAAAATAAATCAGTAAAAACGAAAATAGTTGAAATAAAGTAAATAGATTCTTATGGAAGAGAATGGACATTGTTGCCATCTTTTATGGAGGTGGGTGATTAGGACAACTATAGTTAACTCTTTCTACACCAAATACTTTTTCTTTTTTTCTATAATGTCTGCACATGATGTATTCTGTAATCCTGTACATGACCCTTTTGTCGTTAAAGGTTGTGATTCTAATTTTGAGATACATATTTTTTAAATTTTAAAAGTTGCTACAAATGAAACATCTACCTTGCACTAATCAATATGTACTTGGATAGCGCTTGAAATTTGTAATAACAATGACAAACAATTTAACAGACACGATTTTGTATGAAGTTCAGCCTTATCATTTGATATATTGACCTCATAATGACTACGTATTTTGAATTTTCATGTTTGGTGTTAAATTGAATTCATTATTTGACAGTGAAATGAAGGTCTATTGTGTTACACAAGTGTTAAAGCAAGGTATTAACATCAAAACGATGTGTCCTAACTACATACTCAAATATTGAAACACGAAATCACATTTTATTACAAGTCTTATCTAGGCGCGTGGGTCAAGATAGAAATTGTCATCGAAAATCATTTCTGTTAAATTGTTGATAATTGTTATTATAGATTTCAAGCGCTATCCTAGTACATATTGTTTAATGCAAGGTGGTTGTTTCATTTGTAGCGACTTAAAATTTGAACATTTTAACACAAAATTAGAATTACAACCTTTAAAATGAGTCACATATGCCTTATTTACGTGCTTCACAGTTGGTGGACTGGAGTTACCCGGTACTGTCTATTAGGTGAAATATGGCAAACTTGGCAGACCCAACTATTTATCTTTGAAATTGTTATTGTATTTGCATTTCACACATGTTTAGCCTTCGTAAATTACAAACGGCCTATTAAGTTTCCCAGTATAATGGTACATAAGTCTACAACACAATACTCTGCACAGCTATAAAAACCCAGATGGCAATGATATCGAAAACTTACGAATTGCTCATAAATACAAGGCTATGAAATTCTTGAATAATTTAATACTGGTTTTCTGTCAGCTTGTGTAATAAAACTGACACATTTATAACCTAGTGCTTCGTGTCTACCCGACTAGATAATTATCTTACATCATCGCCTAGCCATCTTACAGACTGCAGCATGTGTTAGAGACAATAGGAATCATATTTTAATATCAGGAAACACAATTACCACAAGTTTTGTTTACCTAGGTGATTGTGTAACACAACTCTGAAAGAAATTGTGAAAACCCAACCAGAATAGTTGCTGCTGTATAGAATGTATATAACAAAAGACAGGTAACATAATAGAAGTATGAAAGTTACTCAATAAGACCATAAAATTCTTATCTGCTGCTCTGAATGTACCAAGTATGTAAATAAACTTTCCTTTTAATTCTGTTGAAAGGACCTAGATTTGTTTGGATCTGGTTTGAGAGCCCGACCTATTGTACTAAGGACTTGAGGAAAGTGAATTAAACTGTAGTTTCCTTAGAATGCTATACATTATTCATATATTTCATACAGTTGTAGTTATAGTTCACACATTGTATTGTCAATCACTCACTACAGAAACCTAGAAATAGGTCAGGCCGTGTGATGTATCTATAGAAGGTGTCAACCCGAGGTGTTTTGAATCAAAGTTTTCTGATTCCATTTTCAGTGCTTGTTTCCAATGTTCTATTGATTACTGTATTGCTGTGTTATATAGGTATGAACGGAACACAAAGTCTAGACATAAATACACAAGTTCCAGCTATGTTACAAACAATTTATGGACCAATACTTTCACTACTTTTTTATATATTTCATTTCACTTTACAAGAAAAAGAGAATTGCTTTTCACACAGTTGGTACTCGCAATTTGATATTTTGTTACACGAAGAAAAACTGGGAGGTGAAACTTTCAACAATTCTTCCAGAAAAAGTGCCAAAGTTGTTAGACATTTTGTCGCCAAAACAAAATGCAAAATTATGTTTTCCACTCATCTGGTTTAAATATTAGCACGATGATTCTATAGTGAACATGTATGAATATTGAAGTGTGGGCTTGTCATGTTATGTGGGAAGTTTAATTAATGTAATTGGGAGAAAATGGAAAACCAGTAGATGGGTGTTTGACATTGTATTATGAGCTACACAGACTGTTAGGGATATCTGGGAATCTGTGATCTTAAGATAAATCATAACACAAAATTCACAGGCTGTATGGACAGATGGGCTTATCACCATGTTATGTCTTAAGTAGGATGATTCTGAAAATGTATGAACTGTAAGAACAGCAAGGGTATGTTCAGGAGTGAATGTAAAAGGATTCTGTTTCTGCTTTATTCGATAGCACTATTGACTGTTTTGCTTTATTCGATAGCACTATTGACTGTTTTGGCCCCCCCTTGGTTATTATCATTGTATTTCCTGGTGTTAAATATAATTCATTTAGGCAAGAACAAGTTGATTATAACTAGTTTCATTGTGTTGTAGTTTCATGGAGGGCATGATTTATAAAACCGTGCTCTCGTGTGTGTTCACTGTTGTAACTGGTGCATCTGTCTTGGTGTTTCTTTGGGAGGAGCCTTATGCTATTTTTCTACATTGCCATATTTAACCCTTGCCAAAAGTCAGTGTGTATAAAGAAAACAATGGATATGCTGCTCAGTGCTGAAATGCTTGTTAAAGAGGAAGTAGTCAAAGGTCAATTTATAGTACACTTCTCAAACAGCTGTTCCATGACTTTAGGAAGCTGACAGTGCTTATGCTACACACACTTGGTAGAAAATATTAGTGTCGTTTGTAAGCAATATTGGTTCTTTAACATTTACATTCTTCTCTGTCTGTTAGCTCATTACTTAAAATGGATTGGCCTCATATGCTGTAAACAAGTTGTCTTTGTGCTATTATAGTTTTATACTGTCTGTCCTTGCTGTTTGGCATAAATGTTGAAGCTGTCATGATAAAATGAGAGTGATCTTTAATACTACGAAATTTCCTCTCATCCTACCATCCAGAGTAGTGGTTTAATTTGCACGACGCGTGAAAAATTTGTTATCTGTAATGTATTTTTTTATTTCTACCATTCCCTACAATGAGCAGTACTTGTGGAGATTTTGACAACTTTCGTGCCCTGTTTTAGTTTATAACTTGTATGTATCATGATTAGCTGTAGCAGAAAGACAGTAAGTTGAATTCTTGGGTTAGATTCAGCAAGATTGAAGTAAACTGTCCTCTACAATATCCAGTTGTCTTGTTTACTTTCAGTCTGAGGCAATGTCCTCTACAATATCCAGTCTGAACAGTTTGTTCTCGTTCACGAGTCCAGCAGTGAAACGTCTCCTTGGCTGGAAACAGGGTGACGAGGAAGAGAAATGGGCCGAGAAAGCTGTCGACTCCCTCGTCAAGAAACTCAAGAAGAAAAAAGGGGCTCTCGAGGACCTGGAGAAAGCCCTTAGTTGTCCCGGACAGTCGAGTAAATGTGTCACAATCCCCCGATCTCTAGATGGTAGATTACAGGTGTCTCATAGAAAGGGTCTGCCCCACGTGATCTACTGTCGTGTGTGGCGCTGGCCTGATCTACAAAGTCACCATGAACTGAAGGCTCTGGATTGCTGCGAGTTCCCATTTAATGCAAAACACAAAGAAGTGTGCATCAATCCTTACCATTACAAAAGAGTAGAAAGTCCAGGTATGTTGGTAGAAAAAAAAACATATCTCTTTTTCTTGATTAAATATATATACTAGAGTGTAATGTTCCTTTTAGCGACAAAAAGCCTGGTTCTGCATCATTCTATGGCCTTTGTCATATTAAAACTGGCAGAACTGTACACTGAACTTTATCTAAACAAAAATATCGGTTTGTGCTCGAAGGTATTATACATGTATATTTTAGTATGGGATTAGATAGTCCTGCAAGGAATGACTTGTCTGATTTGTGAATAGAGGCTCAGTACAGGATGAGCTATTGTAATTGATCTTCATCCATTGTAAGTCTTGTTTGTCTGTATGTCTGTACGTCAACATTTACTTTAACAAACATCTCTTCTGAAACTAACAGGCAAAACAAAATGGCCGACTTCATGTTACACTTTAAAAGAAGTCTCTGAAATATTGTTTTATAGTTGTGCATTTTGTGCCTGGCATTTATCATACTTAAAACTGTCAGAATCGTTGTACAGAGGATTGAAATTTATCTGAACACGATATTATGATGGATATTGCAATTTGCAACTCATTTCAAATAAGAAATTTAAATAGAAAAAAAACAACGAGAAGAAAACTGAAACTGGAGCATAACTTGTACAACTAGAAGTCCCAAAGTGACACTGGTATCCATAGCAACCCGCAATGTTTCATGTTCCATTTCTTAAAATCAATACCATCTGCAAGACTTGCCAGAGCACATGCGACTTGTACAAGATTGGCGAGCAGATGTGTCGTCCTTTTAACATGTTTATCAGCTTAAACAGAAGTATTCCAAAATTTCACTCGATTCCCATGCCATACCAGAATTTTAGTTATTGCGCAACTGTCACTGTGCAATAAATAATTGGCTGGTGTGCATCATAGCTAGAGATGTCTGCAAGAAATAGTGGCTGTATTAAGATTACAGAGACATGGTTATAGCTGCTTTGGGGCTAGATGGAGAATGTATGGAGAATCTCAGAGCATCTCCTCTTACAGCTTTATGGCCGCAAATAATTAATGCCAAAGTATTTTATGTACTTATATTTAAAACTAAAAGTTTTTATTTCATTCTATATTAAAACCCTATTGCTTTCATCTCTCGAACTGCGCTGGTACATTAAAATGTTTGCACATCTGTCGACTGGTTTGGGGTCATAGCCTGTGCATATATATTAATGCAGTAAATTCATGATTATAGTGCCATTGAGTGGGTGAGTGTGAAAGGGCTCTATATGGTTCTATATTCAATAGCACTTAGAACCCTTTTGCAATCACTTCTCAACATGTCCGGTTTGTAAAGCTGTATCTGCATTGAATCAAATACCATAGAAAAAAGTGTTGAATCACGGGGGAAATTGGTTACCTTTTATTACTTGTAAAACATGCAAATGTATTTCAGCACAAACACCTGTACGATGATAAAAGATAAAGCAATGCTCTGATTTTCATGCAATTCCTTTTATAGCTATCTCGTTCTTTATGTGGTTTTCATGGATAGTTCAAGTTACCTTTTGATATTTTCAGAAAATGTTTAGACACAGAAAGAAATTGAAACCAAGCCTTTATTAGCTCGGCACTTCCTAATTATAAACTGATGTTTGTGATTGTAAGATATAACTTGATGGTCTCTCTTTCCCTTATTTACTTAAAGATGAAATGGGATTTTTTTCTCTTTGAATAGATTCCTTATATATTGAGGGGTGACTAGGTTTAACGTGCTATTGAATATATGAGATTCACTTTTGTTAATTATGCAACATAACAGCTGTGTATTGCATTTGCTTATTTAAATATGGACAGTGTATACAACCGACACCGTTCTTTAGGCTGTGACTAGTAACACAAGTTTTGGTCCAGTAAGATTCTTTGTGAAATTCCACTACATGTATAGGCAAAGAACAAAACTAACATTACGCCCAGTAAAAGTTGCCTGCTTTGCACCATCTCTGTAATCCATTAGCTCATGAACACAAGGATAAATCATAGCCCAGTCACTGTTCACTTTGATTGTTCTTTTCAGTGTTACCGCCAGTTCTGGTTCCACGTTACAGCGAGTTCCCTGCTGGGACGGCCCCCACTATGCCAGCGTTCCAGTCAATACCAGAGCCCTCAATGCCCCACAATGTCACGTATCCCAACCACTTCCGTACAGGGCCCACATCACCCGCCAGCTCTGGACCAGGCAGCCCCTATGGTCTTCCAGGTAAGGGCTCTCATGTAGTAATATAGAAGATACAAAATGGTGCAGTGACAATGTTAAAAGATTTGAAACAAAAACAAAAATAAATGACAGTGTAATGCCTTAAGCTGTTTGTTCAACCAATTGTAAGGACATTTTGGGGGGACATTTCAATCCTACATGAACTGAAACATAATTGGCTTGTGCTCGATGATAGAGCAAACTAATTGACTATTGAGTATTTGCAGATACTTATAGAGCAACTGCCATCCATATTTTTTTTCATATACTTTCTTTACAACAGCTTATATTCCGTTTTGGATTTTCATATTTAGTTTTTTTAGTTGTGCCACCCAATCTCCTCGGTGAACAATTGAGTTTTTCAAAAAGTATTAATTGAGTGAATACATAAATAAGCGCCGTATCTGTTGCCCTGGCATGACTTTGATATCTTGTTAGTGTCCTGTGTGTAGTGGTAGGTGCTATTATATTTGCCTGTTGTATTACAGCGGATACTCCACCACCTGCATACCAGGCTCACGATGACAACAGTTCTCCCAGTACACAGAGTAGAGGAGGTGGTGCAGGACAGCCTATGGACACAAGTAGTATGCCTCCACCCCAGGGACCACCACCAACTGTCAATATACCCATGGGAGACAAATACCCAGCTCGTAAGTACAGTAACATCTGATAACTAGTTCTCAACTACTTATCTCCCCCCCCCCCCCCCCCCC